>ERZ1370068.10843-contig-9505_pt1 | contig 71650 bp, 97 predicted proteins | sample MGYA00561227_ERZ1370068 | MGnify/ENA primary metagenome ERZ1370068 (study PRJEB38410, sample SAMEA6850437) | metagenome | study: Metagenomic assessment of the ecological functions of the soil: analysis of the soil microbiota associated with the...
GTATTGCTCACCAGGACGCTGAGTGTTGAGACTGACGCAGCCGGCTCTTTGAACTGAAGTTTGCAGCCAGCTCAAATGGTTCCGCCGCTGCTCTGACCATTACGGCCACCGACAACACGAAAGAGGCAAACACGACGTATGAAGTGGTTTCCAAGTTGGGCAAGGCGCCGTTGATTGCCACTGGCGACCAACTTCGCACCTATCGCCTCGCGCTAATCACCGATCCGGGATACGCCACCTACTTCGGCGGCCCAGCCAATGTTACCGCGGCTAAGGTAGCGCTTATGAACCGCGTCGATCAGCTCTACGAAGAGGATTTGTCCATTCGCATGGTGCTGGTTGCGAATAACGACTTGCTTAACCTGGATACCTGGGGTCAGGCGACTGGTCCCAACGGACCCTGCGGAGCGGCGGCGCTGCTTCACGCAAGCGCAAGTCACGGGGTGCGCGAGCACAACGCGCGCGCGCTTCGTCATCGGTCAGATCATCGGCGCGAGCAACTACGACATCGGCCATCTCGCTCTCGGCGAGCCGGGCGGCGGCGTCGCCAACCTCGGCGTCGTCGGCCGTTCCAACAAGGCCGGCGGGCTGCACCGGCATCCCGACGCCGGTCGGTGACTTCTACGCGGTCGACTACGTGGCGCATGAGATGGGCCACCAGTTCTCCGGCAACCATCCGTTCAACGGCAACCAGCTCAACTGCTCCGGCGGCAACCGCAGCGCCGGCAATTCGGTCGAGCCAGGTAGCGGCTCTTCGATCATGGCCTACGCCGGGCATCTGCCTAACCGACGACCTGCAGCGGCACAGCGATCCGTACTTCTCGAGCGCAGCCAACAGGAGATCTACCACCTACACGCACCTCGAACCAGACGCGCGATCAACGAGGTCCAGACAGCTTCGCTGCGTCCACTTCGGCGGCGGCAGTGAGGTTCAGGTCGGTGACGTTCGGTCCGGGCTTCGCAGCCCGCTTTCACGGTGCGACCGACCAGCGTGGCCATCAACGCCGCCCCGAGCTCAACCTCGCTCGGCGGCGCTGAAGAGAGCGGCAACACCGTCACGATCGCAACCGGCGACGGCGCACACGCGCCAGGTTGGAGACGTCATCACAATCTCGGGTGTCGGCGTCGCTGGCTACAACGGCACGTTGACGGTTACCGCTGTGCCGACTTCGCGGTCACTCCAATACACGAACCCGACTGCCGGGCTCGCAACTTCCGGCGGCGGCACGATCACGCTTGCTGAACCAGGCGCCGCGGAGGTCAGGCACCACCGTAACCATCAGAACCTCGCTGCGCATCCACGGTCGGTCAATCGGCGACGTGGTCGACGATCGGCCGGCGTCGGCGTCGGCCGGCTACAACGGCAACGCTTCACGATCACGGGAACGCCGACGACGCGCACTTTCCAGTACACCGCCGGCGCCGGATTAGCCGGCCTCGGGCGGCGGCACTGCGACGTTCAACGCGCCCGTTCCAGGTCCGGATTGGCGGTAACGACTCGGCCGTGATCGGCAGCGCTGCGCCGCCTGTACACCGTCGCCAACATCCAGTCGGCGATCAACGCGATCGCCGGATTCGCCGGCACGGCCACGGTCAGCGGCGCGAGCCTCGACCGGCTTCACCGTCACGCTACAGCGGAGCCTCGGCCGGCGTCGACGTGCCGAACATTCAACTGGTCAACTTGAGCTGCGGCGGCTGCTTCGCATCCGGTCGAGGAGACGAACCACGGCGGCGCGAACGACTCGTTCACGCTCAACTACAATGGCAACGCGTTCCGTGCCGATCGTCGAACGGAACCAACTCTCAGCGCGGCTGGAATAACGGCGGCGCTTGCGCCGATCTTGCCTGTCGGCGGCACTGCAACCGTCGCGGGCTTCGGCGGGCGGCACCTTCAACAACACCGGCTTCCAGGTCACGTTCACCGGCACCTGCGCGGCGACCAACGTGCCCGTAATGCTCGTGGTCCAGAACTTCAGCAGCGGCGCCTCGGGCTTCGTCAACGAAACAGACAAAGGCGGCGCGGTTGACAACAAAGGCGGCACCATCACGCGCCACCGGGAATGCGATTCCCGATCGTGACCGCTCCGGCTCAGTTCACGATCCCGCTCGGACGCCGTTCGCGCTGACGGGCTGCGCCACCGATGCCGACTTCGACACGCTCACCTTTAGCTGGGAGCAGAACGATCGCGGCGGCGCGCGCTGGCACGTCGCTCCTCAGTAACACCAAGACAAACGGCCCGCTGTTCGCGATGTTCCCGAAATCCGGGCAGATCAGCGATCCCGGATTCGCTGCTCTACGACTCGCCCGGCGAAAACGCATCTGACGACCAACCCGACGCGGGTCTTCCCGGATATACAGCAGATCCTTGACGGCAACACGAACGCGCGACACCGGCGCCTGCACGACCGGGCCGATCGCATCGCCAGTGCCCGTCAGCGTTAACGAATGCTTCGCCGAGTTTCTGCCAACGATCGACTACGTCGGCTTTCGCCGGCACTAACGCGGTTCCGCTTTCATTGCACTTTCGCTTTACGGTCCGCGATGGCAACGGCGGCGTGGACAGCAGGGACACGACCCTGCTCGTTGACAACACTGCCGGCCCTTTGCGCGTGACGTCGCAAAGCTCATTTATCGGCTACAACGGACTCTCCAATCAGACCGTTACCTGGGACGTCAATAACACAGCCACGGCGCTGCTCGCTCCCAACGTGAGGATCTCGCTATCAGCCGACGGTGGTCAGAACTATCCGTACGAGCTATTGGCAAGCACACCGAATGATGGCTCCGAGAGTGTGACCTCTACCCGACGTAACCACGGCCCAGGCGCGGATCAAGGTCGAAGCCGTCGGTAACGTATTCTTTGACGTGAACCACAGCAACTTCGCGATCCTATCGCCAACCGCAGCGCCCGCTTCGATTAGCGGCAGCGTCACCGGTCCGGACGGCGCGCCCAACCGAGTCTCGCCGTTCTTCGACACGACCAGCCCGAGCGCCGAGAGCACGCCGGCGGCCTCCGGGAACGAGCACCGTGCGCGATCCCGAGCTCGTCCGCCAGCTCGCACGCGTGCAGCGGCCCCGCGCCGCCGAAGGCCACGAGGGCGAAAGTCCGCGCGGATCGTGCCCGCGCTCGACCGAGACGACTCGGAGCGCGCGCAGCATCTCGGCGTTGACGACGTCGACGACCGCGGCAGGGTCGATCCCGGCGAGCGCGCGTTCCGGCCGCGGCGCGGTCGAGCTCGACGCCGCCGGCGAGCTGCTCCGGCAGCCGCCCGAGCAGGAGGTTCGCGTCGGTCACCGTCGGCTGCGTCCCGCCGCGTCCGTAACACGCCGGGCCCGGATCCGCGCCGGCGCTCTGCGGCCCGACGCGCAGCGCGCCGCCCGCGTCGCGCCAGACGAGCGAGCCGCCGCCGGCGCCGACGGTGTGCAGGTCGACGGTCGGCAGCCGGATCGGCAAGCCCGGCGACCGTTCGCTCGCTCGCGCGCTCGGCGCGGCCGCCCGCGATCAGGCACACGTCCGTCGACGTGCCGCCCATGTCGAATGCGATCGCATCCTCGATGCCGGCGAGCGCGGCGACGCCGCGCGGCGCCGACGACACCCGGCCGCGGGCCCGGAGACGAGGATCGTCGCCGGGATGCGCGGCCGCCTCGGCCGGGCGTCGCAACCCCGCCCGACGAGCGCATGACGAGCGGCTCAGGCAGTCCCGCCGTCGACGCAGCGTCGGCCAGCGCGTGCGAGGTACCGCGAGCACGACTGGGCCGAGGTACGCGTCGGCCGCGGTCGTCGACGCGCGCTCGTACTCGCGGAACTCAGGCGCCACCTCGTGCGAGGCGACGACGTGTGCGCCCGGCAGCCTGCGCCGGAGCTCGTCGGCGACCGCGCGCTCATGCGACGGATCGCGGTACGCATGCAGGAGGCAGACCGCGACTGCTTCGGCATCGATGTCCGGCAGCGTGTCGAGGTCGAGCGGCTCGAGCTCCCCGTCGGGGCCCATGCGCCCGCGCACGCCGTAGCGAGCGCTCGAGCGGCACGAGCGGTTCGGGCCAGGCGGCGCACGGGCCGGTACAGATGTGCGCGCGTCTGCCGGCGCAGGTGCAGCAGGTGCTCGAAGCCTGCGGTCGTGACGAACGCCGTCTCGCGCCCTTTGCGCTCGAGCAGGGCGTTGGTCGCGACGGTCGTCCCGTGCGCGAACCGCTCGACGCTCTCCGCGCCGGCGCGCGCGCGCTGCGGCGAGCGACCGACTCCTCCTGGCGCGCGGGCGGTGAGCACCTTCGCGGTGGTCACGCGGCCCTCGTCCAGGACGACCGCATCCGTGAACGGTCCCGCCCACGTCGACGCCGAGCACAGCCATTCAGGAAGACTGACAGCGTGGCAATCCGCGGGCTCCTCTTCGACTTCGACGGCCTGCTCGTCGACACCGAGACTCCCGCCCGGCTCGTCTGGGAGGAGCTCTACCGCGCGCACGGCCACGAGCTCCCGCAGGACCAGTGGGCCACGCTCGTCGGCACGATCGGCGCGCCGTTCGATCCGTTCGGCCATCTCGAGGAGCTCGTCGGGCGCCGGCTCGACGAGCAAGCGCTGACCACGCGCCGCCGCGCGCGCGAAGACGAGCTCACCGAGCTCGAGGAGCTCCGCCCCGGCGTGGAGGACTACTTCGCCGACGCCGAGCGGCTCGGCCTGCGGACCGCGGTCGTGAGCAGCAGCGACGACGACTGGATCGCGCGCCACCTCGGCCGCCTCGGCCACCTCGAGGGCCTCGACGCGATCGTGGCCGCGAACGGCGACACCGAGCGGGCGAAGCCGCGGCCGGATCTCTACCTCGAAGCGCTCGACCGCCTGGGCCTGCGACCGAACGAGGCGATCGCCTTCGAGGACTCGCCGAACGGCGTCACGGCCGCGAAGGCCGCGGGCCTTATCTGCGTCGCGGTGCCGAACCCGATCACGGCGACGCTTGCGCTCGACGACGCCGACCTCGTGCTCGAATCGCTCGCGGACGTTCCGCTGCCGGAGCTGCCTCGAACGCGTTCGAGCGGCCTCGGTTGAGATCCCTCTAGGGATATGGGTTGGCCGGATAGGGGGCGGTTGTCGTGTGTTCGTCGGGGGCGGCTGAGGCCTTGACGACAGCCGTTCCCTTGCCGGAAACCGCGTACCACCTGGCACCGAAGGCGAGTTGGTCCTCGCCGTTCGTCTGCCCGGCCTTCTTGTCGAGCACGAAGGTGTAGAGCGGGTGCTTGTTGTAGGTCAGCTGAAGGCCGCCGTTGCTCCGCTTCGTTGTGCCGATCAGCGCCGCCTTCACACCGATCCGGCGGTCGCCTTGCCGCTTTTGAGCGAGGGCGGCCAGAACTTCGAGCAGCCCCCGCCGCAGGAGCCTTACCGTTCTTGTCCTTGGCGAACATGTAGAGGGTATGGCCCTTCGCGTTGACGAGAACCGGGCCGAGTTTGGTTGTGCGCAGGGAGACGCTCCCGGACTTTCCGCTCGCACTGCGGGCAACCGGAGCCCGCGGCGCAGGAGTCCGGATCACGCCCAGGCACCAGCGCCAACGTCAGGACGATGGCGGTGTGGGTCGTCGCGTCGTGCGTGGCCACGCGGCCTCCGCTGTTTCTCTTGTCCATTTTGGGATCTCTCTCTTTGATCTGTTCTTACGCGGGGAGCGAGGCGACTGGACCCGGCCGTTGGTTTGGTTTTCGCAAACCTTTTCGCCGCGAAATCGTCGTAGGGGGAAGGGGCAGGATCCCAGCAAGGGAAGCGTGGAGCACGATGACTCCGAAAGACACTCGCTGTTACCGCCGCGATCGCGGTGGCCCTGTCGGTCGCCGGGCGCTGCGCCTCAGCCGCGGGAACGCCACGCCGGTCCTGGAGCGGGACGGACGGCCCCGGCTACACGATCACGCTGAAGAAGAGCGGCAAGCTGGTCAAGACGCTGAAGGCCGGGTCATACATGTTCGTCATCAACGACAAGTCGAACATCCATGGCTACTCGCTTCGACGGCCCGCACGGCTTCGCGAAGGACTTCGCCACGAAGATCCCGCTCGTGGGCAAGAAGACGGTGGTCGTGAAGCTGAAGGCCGGGAAGCACAAGTACTACTGTCTCCGAACCACGAGTCGACGATGTTCGCTCACTTCACCGTCAAGTAGCTCCGAGCGGATCGACCGGGCTCAGCGCTGAGAAGAGGCCGCGACTCGTGGCCTCCTTCGTGGATCTTGGTGCTCTTGCCGCGAGGAAGAACTGACGTAAGCTCGCCACCGTGAAGCGACCGAGCATATGGCAGTGCCTGGGGTCCGATGGTCTTGTCCCCTACCAAGCAGCCTGGCTGCCCAAGGACACTGTCGCCGGCCTTGTCCTGACCGCGCTCCTCGTGCCACAGGGCATGGCCTATGCCGAGCTGGTAGCCCGCCCGATCACCGGCCTTTGTCGATCCTCTGTCTGGTCGGTTACGGGCGATCTTCGGTCTGTCGAAGATCCTCGTCCTCGGCCCGGACTCGTCGCTCGTACGATGATCGCGCGGACGATCTCCCCAGATGTCAGGAGCGGACCCTAAAAGGCTCCTTCCAACGAAGGCAGCTGGTGCCGTGCGTCCTGACGCCGCGACGACTCTTTCGTGGCGCGGATCGCGTGGAGAGGCCCGGCGGGGAATTCAGCGCCAGGTATCGCTTCGACTCGTGGATCCCCCGCATCGTGAAACACCACGATTTATCCTAGTTGTTGATGAAACGTGGCGCGTCGACGATCCTAACGGCAGGCCGTCAGCCCCCGGATTCTCCCGTCGACGCCGATTTTGGCTTCATCCCCTGGTTGAAGGGGTTCGTGAATGGTGTCGCCGACGGTGACGCCACAGGTGCGACTGCCGCGCCGCGGTCGGAGCGCCTGGCCCCTCCCTGCGACGACGGCTCTGCAGCGGTTGCTGCCGAAGATCCCTGCGGTCCTCGTCGCGGTGTTCTTCCTGATCGTCGCGGCGAAACTGTTCCAGCTCGGCTGGAATCACGGTACCCCGTCGGCACGCTGCCGCAGGGATTTCCACCGCTGACGTTCCTGAGCTACGTCGGCCTCGACTCCCGCTCCCGCTCGGAGGAGCAGGCATCGCGCTTGTCGCACTGGCCGACGATCGCGACATCATCCGCGTTCGCCGGAGAGGACTGGCCAGACGTCGACGGGAGCCAGGAGATGGTCGGCATCGGAACCGCGAACATCGCCGCGGGTCTCTTCCAAGGCTTTCCGTCAGCACAAGCGGCTCACGCACAGCCGTTGCGGAACAGACGGGTGCCAGCTACGCTCACCGGGCATCGTGGGCAACGCAATCACACTGATGTCTTTACTCGTTCCCGGACTGCTTCGAACCCGCCTCAACCCACCTCGCGGCCGTCGCCGTAATGCCGCCTCCCTTTCGTCTGACCTCCCCGCCACGATGTCTGCTCTGAAGCGGCGTCGGACTGAATTCGCCGTGTCGACCGCAGCCTTCTTCCTCGGGTCGTCCTCTTTGGCGTGCTGCCTCGGCATCGCGATCGCCGTGGCCGTGCCGTGTCAGTCGGAGTCGCGTTTCGGCGCTCGTGGTGGCCAAACGACGCCGCGATGCTCGCGACGCACCGATACGCCTGCAGGGCTACCACGACCTGCGCAGCTATCCCCGCAGCGGTTCTGCTCCGGCTAGTCGTGTTCCGCTTCTCGACGCGCCGCTGTTCTTCGCCAACGCACGCACCTTCCGTGAACAGATCCGCAAGCTCGCCGCCGCCGAGCCCCCGCCAACCTGGATTCTCGTGGCGGCGGGTGTCGATCACCGACGTGGACAACACCACCGCCGCCGACATGCTCGAAGAGCTCGACGAGGCACTCAACTCGAAGGGGATCTCACTCGTCTTCGCGGAGATGAAGACCCCGTAAGACACAAGATCGAACGCCATGAGCTTACGCGGACAATCGACCCGGGACACTTCTTCCCGACATATCGAGGTTTAGCGATCGTATCGCTCTTCCCGTCACGCAGACCGGCGCGGAACTGGACGCACACGGGCGGCGGCTGATCCGCGGCAACCTCTTTTCGTCGCCACCGCCCGCCGGGCGGCTGGTCTACGCCGGTCACTGAGTGCTGCGTCGGCTGTCTCGTTTGAGGTAGTGCGCACCCGAACCGGCTCCGGCCGCCTCGTCGTCCGGGTTGAAGAGTCGCACGCGTCGATCGAGAGGCAGCCGCAGCCGATGCAGGTCGTGAGCCGGTTGCGGAGTGCCTCGAGGGTGGCAGATGCGGTTGTCGAGGTCCTCGCGCCAGCCGCTGGACAGCCGCTCCCAGTCGCGCTTGGTTCGGAGTGCGGTGCGTCAGGCAGGGTCGCAAGCGCAGCACGGATCCGGTCGAGCGGGAATCCCGGCTGCACGCCCGGCCTGGATCAACGCGATCCGCCGAAGCACGGCTCGCTCGTAGCGGCGCTGGTTGCCGTCGTTCGGCGTCGAGACGATCAGGCCCTGCTCCTCGTAGAAGCGGAGCGCTGACGGAGCAACCCCGCTGCGTGAGGCGACCTCGCCGATCGTCAGCTCGCTGGGCACGGCGCTTGACTTAAAGCATACTTGAGGTTCTAGCCTCGTCGGCGTGACCCGTCGAAGGATGACCAGATGACCGCCGTCGCAAGCTGACACGCTCGTCCGCGCCACGTCGCTCGCCGAGCTGCAGTGCGTCGGGCCGGCTCGTCGTCCACGTCGACGGCCACACGCTCTGCCTCTTCGCGGACGGCGACGAGGTTCACGCCGTCGACAACCGCTGCCCGCACATGGGCTTCCCGCTCCATCGCGGCTCGCTCGCCGACGGGATCCTCACGTGCCACTGGCACCACGCTCGCTTCGACCTCTGCACCGGCGGCACGTTCGACCAGTGGGCCGACGACCTGCGCCGCTTCCCGGTCGAGGTCGCGCGGCGACGACGTCCTCGTCGACCTCACGCCGCTCGACGACCCGCTCGCGCACCAGCAGCGAGCGGCTGCACGACGGGCTGCGAGCGGAACATCCCGCTCGTGCTCGCGAAAGCGGCGATCGCGCTCGACGAGGCCGATCCGACCGGCGTCGGACGCATTCCGCGCCGGGCTCGAGTTCGGCGTCGCGCGGCGCGGCGGCGGCTGGTTCCGCGGGCTGACGACGCTCATCGTGCTTGATGAACCTCGTGCCCAGGCTCGACTGAGCCGGACCGTGCCGCGGCGCTCTACCACGGGCTGGCCGACGTGGCCGGCGACTCCGGCAGGCGAGCCGCCGCGCTTCCGCTCGACCCGCTCCCGGGCCAGGCAGACCGATCGCAGCTGGCGCGGCTGGTTCCGCGGCTTCGTCGAGGTGCGCGACGCCGAGGGCGCCGAGCGCGCGCTCGTCTCCGCCGCGCGCGGCGGGCGCTCACCGCCAGCAGCTCGCGGACATGCTCTTCGCAGCCGCGACCGACCACCGCTACCTCGACGGCGGGCACACGCTCGACTTCGTCAACAAGGCGCTCGAGGCGCTCGATGTCGCCGGCTGGGAGCGCGCGGAGGTCGGTGCTCGCTTCGCTCGCCGCCGCAGCTCGCCGGCGCGGAACGGATGGAGGAGGCGAACGCGTGGCGGAATCCGGTCGATCTCGTCGCGCTGCTCGACGACGGGCGTTCGAGCGAGCTACCGCGCCGCTCGCGACGGGCGATCGCAGTCGGCGGCTGGACGGGCGCGCGGAGCTCGTCGACACGGTGCTCACGGCCGAGACCCGGACGGCGAGCCTCGAGGCGCTGCTCGCGGCGCTCCGCGACGGCGCGGAGCGAAGTCGAGCTTGCCTCCGCGGTCTCGTTCGCGGCCGTCACGCGGATCGCGCGCTTCCCGACGAGCAACGAGTTCGGCGACTGGGACACCGCGCTGCACACGTTCACGTTCGCGAACGCCGTCGAGCAGGGACTCCGCCGCTCGCCGTCGCCGGAGCTCCTGCGCGGCGTGCTTCGACGCCGCGATGAGCGTCCACCTCGACCGCTTCCTCAACGTGCCGGCCGTGCGAAGGCTGCCGGCGCCTGAGCCCGGACGCCGACCGCGACGTGCTCTGACGAGCTGCCGCGCCTGCTCGACGCACAGCAGCAGGTCGACGAGGCCGGGCAGCTCGTCGCCTCGTACCTCGGTGCCGGAGGCGAGCCCGGACCGGCTCATCGCCGCGCTCGGCGCTGCGCCTGCTGCGTGAGAACCGCAACTTCCACACGATCCAGTGCGTCGAGGCGGCCGTACGCCAGCACAAGCTGCTCGCTCCGGAGAGACGACGCGGGCTTACCGCTGATCGCCGCCGCGCGCTACCTGGCTGCGCACGCTGCCACGGCGCGCTCGCAGCGACAGACATTCGAGATCGCGCGACGACTTCATCGCGGCGAGAGGCTCTACGAGGACGACGCGGCATGACCGAGTCGAACGTGAAGGCACCCGAAGGAATGCACACGGTCACGCCGCACATCGTCGTCCGGAGACGCGGCGCGCGCCGCTGATTGGTACCGACAGGCGCTCGGAGCCGAGGAGCGGAGTCGCATCGAGGTTCCCGGAGGAAAGCTCATGCAGGTCGAGCTGTGGTTCGGGGACTCCGCGGTGATGTTGGCAGACGAGTTCCCCGAGTTCGGCGTGCTGTCGCCGCTGAGCATCGGGGGCACCGCCACCGTCCTGCACCTATACACGAATGACGTCGACGCGCTGTGGAAACGCGCGGTCGATGCCGGCGCAGAGGTCCGGCAACCGCTCCAGGACGCCTTTTTGGGGCGAGCGCTACGGTCAGATCACCGACCCTTTCGGCCACCGTTGGGGCCTCGCACAGCACCTGCGTGACGTCCCGCGATCCGAGATTGAGGAAGCCGCCGCCGCGATGTTTGGCTAGCGTCATTCGGCGCTGAGCGAGGAGCTCATGCCGTTCCATCGGGCTTGCGAGTCCGACCGACCTAAGCCCTATTCATGGTTTCGATGATTTGAGCCGAGCCCGCGTCGACTACGAGGCCCCGGTCCGTTCTCGGTCAGGCCGAAGACCGCGCGGCGAGCAACGAGGTTGTTAGTCACTGTCGGGGAAGAGGGCGTGCAGGCAGCCCCGCTACGGCCTCGTCCGACTCCGAGCCCCGCCCCGAGAGCGCCGCCGACCATTGCCAGCGAGGCGGGTGAACAACAACGTGGCGTGGTCAGCCGCGTCCCAACGGAGTGCCCGAAGGGCCGAGGCGAGCGCGTTCGGGCTGAGTGGGAGTTCAAGCGGTAGGCGAAGACTGGGCAGGAGGAGGGCGGCGTAGAGCGTGTGGCGATCCCGATCAGGATCGTCGCTGCTGTCGCGACGTTGAACAGGATGGCCTGGTCGCGCAGGTGGCGGTTGGGCGCTCGCTCCCAGAGGCCGTGCGCCACGATCACTGCTCCGCTCCGTGAACGAGATCGAGGCGATGGACGCGAGCGCGAGTCGCGTCGACCCCGCCGTCGCCGAGATCGCCGAGATATCGGAGGGTGACGGAGGCCGTAGGCGCCGGCCACGACCGCCGCTAGCAGGGCGCGGTAGAGCCGAGCCGCCAGGCGCCAGGGGCGATTTGCCCGCACCATTCCGAGCAGGAGGCGAAGGTGGCTCGCGACGAACCTCCGGGACGAAGAGGAATCGCCGAGCGCCCTGGCCGATCTACGGTGTCGGTGGCGAGCTCCTGGAGGACGCCGCGTCCCCAGCGGCGTCGCAGGCGCGCGAGCACACCGTCGCCGCTCCACTGGCCGCCGCCGTCGCCGAGCCAGCTCGCCGACGAGCTCGAGGAGCGTCACGCCGCAAGCGCGGCGCGAGGTGCAGTGCGCCGAGGGCGGGAAGCGGGACGGCGGCGATGCCGTGCGTCGGGCTGACCTGCCGCGAGACGGGGCGGCGGCCGACCCGCAGCGGGAGGTCGGTGACGACGACACCCGAGATCCCAGTTCGCGTCCAGCAGCTTGCGCCGCGCCGCATCGATGATCTCGGTCGTCTGAGGCCGGAGGAGCGACGAGGCGGTCCGCCGTCAGCCTCGGTCCGCCACTCGACGCGCCAATGTCCAGCGCCTCAAGGTCGTGCGCGAGCTCGCTGGCGATCATTGGCGGTGACATCGCGTGCGAGACCCGGCGCAACGATCATCCGAGGGCAATGTCCGGTTGCTGCTCTGCCAGCACGTGAGGGTGTACGTGAAGAAGATCGCGTTGGTCTGTACGGGCAGGTTTTCAGGATAAGTATCCACCCAATCACGACAGACCGGGTGGAAGAGGCGTGCCCCAGCATTCTTGGCCAGTCCGTTGTCGCGAAGGTTGTCCACGCGCAGTCACTCGTCGTCCGCGTCGCACGAGAAGAAAGAGGCTGATCCCTACTTCGAGATGGCTTGACACTCTGAAGAACCTGGTCAGGTCGTGCTCGAACTGAGGCAACTGGTCTCGTTACGAGTCCGCAATTCCGATGACACTCGTCGTGTCTGGGTCGAGCGCTCCAAGGTTGACGCCTTATTCGAAGACAGCCGGGCTGCCTCGACTGATGAGGGTCCGGGCTGCCTGACCCGTCCACGCCCGGACCCGGGCGGCGGTCAAAGGCCGCCACCCGACTCGTCTCCCTCAGAGTTCCGGACTCGACATGACCGTGCGAGCAACAGGAGGTGCACCACGATGCTCCGCCGCGTTGCCTGCTCGATCCCGAAGAACAAGAAATTCGCCGACGTTGTACTCGACTTCGTGCCGGACGTCGACACTAGCTGGCCAGACTTGGTCCGGAGGTCACCGGCGAAGGCCGCGTCGATCCGGGTGCGGCTTCGTTTTGCATATGGATGATGCTCGAGGTGCCTCGCGGTGGCCCTCGACGGCGCAGTGACGGGAGGAGAGTGCGAGTTGTGGCTTCCGGCCAAAAGACAGCCCAACTGAGGAAGCGACACGCGTAGCGCGCGGCGCCAGAGCGGCCATGAGTCCCACCGCCGCCGTCGATAGGTGAGATTAGTTGCACGCGCGAGCGCGCTCTCACCCCAACAGCGCAGCGACGTGGAGCCGGACGCGCGGGCCTCCCTTACTGCGAGAACGAGTCGATCTCCGCGTGTGCCCGAGTTGCCACGCTCCCGATTCATTTCCGTCGGCCCCCGTGAGCTAGCGTGCAGGAAGACCGACCTCCCGGTTTTCCACCTGAGGTGATCTCCGGCGAGCAAACGTCGGCTCAGGTCATGAGGAATGCGTCGCTAGGTCAGGGCGACCTCATAAGGGCATGTCTTGGCGATGCCTCGATCGGCTGGGGCCAGCCGAGATCCGCTTAGGCGGGCAAGAAGTCTGCGAAGCAGCGAGCGTCAATGAGGGGACGAAAGTGTTCACGAGCTCGCGCAGGCTCCCTGCGGATGACGTCGCCGGCATCGGGTGCCGCGCAGTACAACGCCCTCGTCGACGCTTTCGCCTGGTCGAAGGTGATGTGAGGCGGGCGGCGGCGACATCGTTCGGATCGGCGACCGCCTCGTCGACAGACAGGGCGATCGGCCGCAAAGGCTTGGTCCCAGGCGTTTCCAACGTCGTCCGGCGAGTCAACGCGGATACCCGTGAAGCCGAGTAGCTCTGCGTAGCGTGCATAGGGGAAATCCGGGAGTTCTTGGGACGCCGTGAACTTCGCGTCTCCTATCGACGCACGTTGTTCCCAGGTGACGAAGTTGAGCTCACCGTTGTTGAGGACGAGAACAATCAGGCGCGGATCGACCCAGCGCCGCCAGTACTTCGCAGCGGTTAGGAGTTCCACGCGTTACCAAGCATCTGCATCGCGCCGTCGCCGACGAGGGCGACTACGGGTCGGTCGGGGTACAGGAACTTGGCGGCGATTGCATACGGAACTACCCGGGCCCATCGACGCCAAGTTTCCTCCCAGAGATGCCTTCATCCCGTCACGAATACGCACGTCGCGTGCGTACCACGCCGTCGCGGTCCACGCAGTCACGAAGTAATGATCGCGTTGTCCGGTAGGCGCTCCGAGAGTTCCCAGAAGACGCGCTGGCCATTGAGTGGCTCGGCCTCGTCCATGGCGCGCGCCTCGACAACCCTCCACCACTGTTCGTTCCATTCCGCTATGCGGTCACGCCACGAATGAGCATCCTTTGGCTCCAGAAGCGGAGGCGCACGCAGAGTTCGCGCACTGTCGCCAACGAGGTTGACCTCCGTCGCGTGGCGGTGCCCAAGCCGCCGCGCGTCGATATCGATCTGCACGCCGCGAGCCTGCCCGGGGCCGGCAGGAACTCCGTGTAAGGCAGGTTCGAGCCAGACGATCAGTAGCGTGTCGCACTCCTGCATAGAGCTGCCAGCTCGGCCGCGTGCCGAGCAGCCCAATCGCTCCGGTCACCCAGGGAGATCGTCAGGCAGAACAGCCTCCCCAGGAGCGCTTTCGCGACGCCCGCGCCGAGGAGGTCGGCTACCTCAGTTACCTCGGACGCCGCGCCAAGCGCCCCTGGCCCACTGAGCATCGCCACACGCGATCCCGAGTTCAGAAGCTGCGCTGCACGGACGAGGTCGCCCTTCTCGAGCACGACCTCGGGCTCCGAGTAGTCGCTCGAGGAGTGCGAATCGCGCGTGTCGTCTCTCGGAGGCGGCAGCCATCTCGCTCTCCTGGAGGTCGTTCGGGATCACGAGACATGTCACGTTCCGCTCCGCGGAGGAGCAGTTCGCGCGGCGCGGTCGACGAGATGACCGATTTGCGCCGGGTCGACGGCAAGCTGGACGTACTCCGACGCGACGTCTTTGAACAGGTTAGTCAGGTCTATTTCCTGGAAGTAACCACCTCTAGCACGGTGCGCGGCTGCTGACCCACAAGCGCGAGCACCGGCTGTCGATCCATCTTCGCGTCATAAAGCCCGTTCAGCGCGTGAATCGCGCCAGGCCCGAAGGTCACCAGACAGACACCGAGGCCCCCACCGAACTTCGCGTCGCGCACACGCCATGAATCCGGCGGACTCCTCATGGCGAACTTGAATGAACTCGAACCGATCCCCAGCCTGACGCAGGGCCATCGTCATACCGTTGATCCCGTCGCCGGGGTACCCATAGATCCGGCTTACACCCCATGCGGCTAACCGCTCGAAAATGAAGTTGGCAACTGTCTTCCGTCATCGAATCTCCGGATTTTGCCTCTCCATCTCAACCTACAGCGTGTCGCGGTGCTGTCTGGGCGACCGCGGGGTAGCCAAGGCAGAACTCGAACACCTGAGCTGCGGCGCCAGCTTGTGTCGAGTCCACGGACGCGGGGACTTCTCCAGAAGCGGAGCTTGAACGCCGGACGACGACGACCCGATCCTCCTCTTGGGCTGCCGGCCTGCCGAGGACCGCAGAGGCTGTTCGGAAGCGGTGGCGGACCCAGTCTGCTTCTTCGCAGTCTGCGAGCCGAGTGTGGCAGTACTCGAGCTTCAGCGGCACGGCCTCCCGACGAAGCGGTCCGTGTTTCATCGAGCGTGACCGAAGAAGAGCAGTCCAAGGTCGTTGCGCCCGCGATCGACGGCGTAGCGCCCGAGCGGCAGCGCCATTTACCGCAGGCGCTCGACCTTGTGCAGACCTAGGAGACGCCGGTGACTCCATGCATGGCACTCAGCAACGAGGAGGTAAGACGCCAAGAAACATCGTTTCTCTACGCTGACGCGAATGTCACCGGTCGAGCGAGTCGACGCCGCCGGCTTAGGCCACGCGAATGGACATCGTCGCGGCGACTGCAGAGTACGAACGATGGCTTGACAGCAAGCTCCCTCTGGTAGCCGAAGATCTCGAACTGAAGCACCGCCGCATGGCGAAGTCTCCGTTCCACTTCCTACCCGCGCGACCTACTACCGCTGGGCGCAGAGCTTCGCGGACGACCTGCCTCTGGAACTCGCGAACGCGCGCAGGTTGATTGCGGTCGGCGACCTTCATACGGAGAACTTCGGGACTATGGATCGACAAGGGAAGGTCAGCTTACGCCTGGGGCATGAACGACCTCGACAGAGTCGACGCCCTTCCCTACACGAATGATCTTCTTCGACTGGCGACAAGCGCGATCCTTGCGATCCGGGAGGATCGCCTGCGGTCAAACGACAGCGTGCCGCGCGCTCCTGAGCGGCTACCGGCAATGCATTGACGACGGCGGTCACCCGATCGTGATTGCCGAGAGGCACGAATGGCTTCACGGCCTCTATGCCCAAACGGCCAAAGATGCGACCGCCTGGTGGGCGAGATCTCGGCGCTCGAGCCGATCAGCGAGCCTGTACCGGAGGCGGCGCTCGAATTGCTCGCAGCCTCGTCTCCCAGCGCCGGTTGGCAGCCGCGTCTCCATCGGAGTGGCCGGTCTCGGCGGCCGCCGGCCGTCGACGGGTTTTCGCGTAGTGGGGAATGGCGAGGTGGGCTGACGGCTCGCGAGCTGAAGCAGACCGCCCGGCCAACAGGACTCTGGCTCGACCACCCGGCCAGCCCCGGGCGGCTGAGAGGGGCCTACTCGGCCAGACGACCTGAACCCGCAAACAGCTGGGCTGGACGGCTCGGCGGCTAGCTCCGGATTGCGTCGAAGCTGCGGCTCGGCGATTACACGAAGGGCCACAGCATTCGCCTGCTCACTGCAATGGGATTCGGGGCCGGCAACATCCATCTGTGCTCGCCGGTCCAGGGCCGTTCAGGGCGTGAGGGAACATCTGTCGATCTCGATCCCGATCTCTTCGAAGCCGCCGCGGCCCAGCTTGCGCGAAAGACCCGATCGGACTGGAAGGGCTGGCGCGCACCACATCCAGGAAAGCGCCTGACAAGCGAATGGCGCAAACCCCGGTCGAGCCGGCACTCACCGATCAGCTGGATCAGAAGCTGATCGAATTTCTTAACGAGCTTCGCGTCGCACTTCCAGGCGTGCAGGTTCTCTTTGCGTTCTTGCTCGCGGTGCCATTTGCGAGCGGCTGGGGACGTGTCACGTTTCCAGCGGGACGTGTTCTTCATCGCGTTTCTCTGCACCGCCGCGGCGACTATGCTGCTCATCGCCCCCTCCGCCTACCATCGGCTGCGCTGGAAGGACGATGACTTGAAGGGGTTGCTCGAGATCGCCAACCGACTCACGATCGCCGGGATTAGCTTCCTCGCGTTGGGGATGACCGCCGTGGTGTTGCTGATCACCGATCTGCTCTTCTCGTCGGGGCCGGCGATCGTGGTGACGGGAGTTGTCGCGCTTGGATTCGGCTGGTTCTGGTACGGCCTTGCTCTCCGTGGACGAGCGCGAGGCTAGAGCGGCCGCCGGCAATCTCAATTCAGCGGGATCTCCACGGCGACATCGAGTTCGTAGTACCGCTTGATCGCTCCGGGCCAGCGGCGCGAGTCGTCACTGCGGTGCCGCGCAAACCGGTGATCAACGCTTCGTCGACCAGCGATCAAGACGGTACCGGGGAACGGGCGAACCTTCAGCTCAACGTTGAGATCCGGACCCGTGATGAGGTCAACCCCGGTTTGTTTGACATCTATATGGGAGAAATCGAAACGGTGATAGTGAAGTTGAGGCCTGAGTTCTCGGCACAACCACAAAAGCAGTGGCACGCTGACGCCAATTCTTGGAAGCGCGACAGTGGGTCGGCGTCCCTTTGTCCCGGGTTATGCGGACGCGTTACCGGGCGGCGCGTGCTCCGGTGTCAATGCTTCCTCCGACTCCTCCGACCAAGCGGTCACCTCCTCGAGATGCGCCACCCTTTTCGACGTCGAATTTCAGGTCATGGCCGTCCGCCTCGACCAGCGCGTGTCGCCGGGCTCGCCGTCGCCGCTCAGCACCATGCGTGAGGCTCGTTCTCGACGAGCCGTTGGATCGTCCGCGCGCAGTGGCCGCGCGCCGTACTCCGGGTCGTAGCCCTCGCTGCGAGCAACAGTGCAACGGCCTGCGTCCGCGAACTCGATCTCGATGTGCTGTGCGCGCAGCCTCCGGCACGAGCCGGTCGAGGAGCAGCTTGCGTGATTTCGGCGATCTGCTCTTCGGTCAGTGCGCGGAAGACGATGATCTCGTCGATCCGGTTGATGAACTCCGGGTCGGAAGCTGTGGCGCAGGATTTCCATCAGGTCTTCCTTCAGCTGCTCGAACGGCTCGTTCGCCGCGCGTGCTGCTGGATGCGGTCGGCGCCGAGGTTCGAGGTCATGATCACCACCGCGTTCTTGAAGTCGACCGTGCGTCCCTGTGCGTCGGTGAGGCGTCCGTCGTCGAGGATCTGCAGCAGGATGTTGAAGACGTCCGCGATGCGCCTTCTCGATCTCGTCGAAGAGGAGGACGGAGTACGGGCGACGCCGCACCTGCCTCGGTGAGCTGCCCGGCTTCGTCGTAGCCAACGTAACCGGGCGGCGCACCGACCAGTCGCGACACGGTGTGGCGTTCCTGGAACTCGCTCATGTCGAACCGGACCATCGAGATCCTCGCTGCCGAACATGCGCCTCGGCCAGCGTGCGCGCGAGCTCGGTCTTGCCGACGCCGGTCGGACCGAGGAAGAGGAAGCTGCCGATGGGCCTGACGCGGATCGCCGAGTCCCGCGCGCGAGCGCCGGACCGCGTCGGCGACCGCCAGATACCGCTTCCTCCTGGCCGACGATGCGGCCGTGGAGCTGCTGCTCCAGCTCGCAGGAGGCGCTGGCGCTCCTCGGTCGTCGAGCTGGGAGACCGGGATGCCCGGTTGCGCCGTGACACGACCTCGGCGATGTCTTCGGCGGTGACTTCGGCGGCGATCGCTGCCGCCTCGTCTGGCGCTCGTCGTCGAGTTCGCCGCGGCGCGAATCGATCTGATCCTTGATCTGGCCCGCTCGGTCGTAGTCCTCCGCGGAAGTGGCCTGGTCGCGCTCGCGTGCGAGTCGGCGGAGATCTTCCTCGAGGCTGCGCGTGTCGTTGTCCTTCGTCTTCGTCCGCAGCCGGACGCGCGCGCTCGCCTGGTCGATCAGGTCGATCGCCTTGTCCGGCAGGAAGCGGTCGCGGACGTAACGGTCCGAGCAGCTCCGCGGCCGCGACGATCGCCTCGTTCGAGATCCGCACGCGGTGGAACGCCTCGTAGCGGTCGCTTGAGCCCGTGCAGGATCTCGATCGTCTCGTCGACGGTGGGCTCGCGCACCAGCACGGGCTGGAACCGGCGCTCGAGTGCAGGATCGCCCTCGACGTCCTTGCGGTACTCGTCGAGCGTCGTCGCGCCGATGACGTGCATCTCTCCGCGCGCGAGCGCCGGCTTGAGCATGTTGCCGGCGTCCATCGCGCCTTCGGCTGCGCCAGCGCCGACGAGCGTGTGCAGCTCGTCGACGAAGAGGATGATGTTGCCCTCGTTCTCGGTGATCTCGTCGATCACGTTCTTCAGCCGCTCTTCGAACTCGCCGCGGTACTTCGACCCTGCGACCATGCCGGCGAGGTCGAGCTGTACGACGCGCCTGTCCGTCAGCGTCTCGGGAACCTCGTCGTTGACGATGCGCTGCGCGATGCCCTCGACGATCGCGGTCTTGCCGACTCCGGGATCGCCGACCAGCGCCGGGTTGTTCTTCGTTCGCCGCGAGAGGATCTCGATCGTCTGCTCGATCTCGTCGGCGCGGCCGATGACCGGGTCGAGCTTGCCCTCGCGCGCCATCTCGGTCAGGTCGCGGCCGTACTGGTCGAGCGTCGGTGTCTTGCTCGTCTCGCGCGTGCCGCCGCCTGGCCTCGACGCCGCGGATGACCGCGCCCGCGCAGCTTCGTGTGCGAGACGCCGAAGCGCTGCAGGAGCTGGCCAGCCTCGCTCTCGTCGTCCCGCGCCAGTGCAAGCAGCACGTGTTCCGGGCCGACGTACGACGAGCCGAGCTCGCGCGATTCGTCGTACGCGGCGAGCAGCGCCGCTTTGCGCGTCGGGCGACAGCGACGGCGAGACGTCGGTCCGCTGATGCCTTGTCGGCTTCCTCCTCGATCTCGGCCGCGATCGCTTCGGGATCGGCGTCGATCTGTCCCGGAGCACGTGCCGAACGACGTCGTCCTGCAGAGCGCGGCGTAGAGGAGATGCGTCGCTGTCGAGGTCGAGGCTGCCCCATTCGACGGCCGTCTGCGCCGCGCGTTGCAGCAGTTCGCGCGTCGCGTCGCTGAAGAACTGCGTGACGTCGACGCGCTCGACCTGCCGCTGTGGCGCGGCCGCCTGCGCGGCCGCGCCGGCCCGCCGGATTGCCCGTCGCCGAAGAAGTCGGAGAAGAAGTCGTCGAAGAGACTGCCGCTGCGGCCGCCGAAGCGGCTCGACATCTGTTCCTCGGCGAGATCGATCTCGCAGAGGTACTCGACTTCCTGCGTCCCGTCAGGGTTGCAGCCGCACCCTCGATGCGACCGCAGGTCGTCCATGTCGCGGGCAAACGGGTTGATCGGCGGCAGCCGTTGAGATTCCTCCCTGGTTGGACGACAGGCTGCAGCGAGGCGTCAGCCCTCGCGGGCTTAGTACCGCGCCGGCCGGGAACCTCAACTCACCTGGCACCCGCTCGGTGGCCCGTATGCTTTGGAAAAGGCAGGCCGGAAGGGTGGTCTTACGGATTCGGTTCGGACCGGTTTGTGCCTCGGCGCGTCGCAGGAGGCGGTTCGTCAACCGGGCGACGGAACTCGAGGCCCTCGATGGGCTTCTGGCTGCCGCGCGTGGCAGGTCAAGTGCAGTCCTCGTCCTGCGCGGGGGCCCGGCGTCGGAAAGACGATGCTCTTGGAGCATGCGATCGGACAGGCCTCGAGGTCTGCGTGTCGGGCGTGTGGGAGGAGTCGACTCAGAGTTCCGACCTTCCGTATGCGGCACTCCATCAACTGTTGACCCACCCTCGTCAGGAGATCAGAAGCCCTTCCCGGACGCAGCGTGATTCGTTGGCGTCCACGCTTGGCCTCAGTCGAGGTCGAGCGGTCGGACCGCTTTCTGACGGCGCCTCGGTGTCCTCACGCTGCTTTCGAACGCCGCACAGGGACACTGGTTTGTTGTGCGCGGTGGACGACGCCGAGTGGCTCGACCGGGCTTCCGCATCAGGTCGCTTCCTTCGTCGCTCGCCGGCTGGTTTCCGAGGGGATAGCCATGCTCTTCACCTTCGGGGCCCCGGACTCGACATCGGTTGCTTTGGCGCCGTTTCGCGGGGCTCAATTTCGAAGGGCTTTCGCAAGTCGCCTCTCGTGAGTTGCTCGACAGGGAGGTCGAGGAACCCTCGACAGTGGTGTCCGCGACCGCCTGGTCATCGAGGCCGAGGAAATCCACTTGCTCTGATCGAGCTAGCGCAGCTGTTGGCGGCGGAGCAGCTCGCCAGCTGGCGCCCTGCCAGCGCTTCCCTCGGCGATCGACTGGAGGAGAGCCTGATGCGAAATGTTCGCGGTCTCTCCAGCGACGCTCGGTCATCCTCGTACTCGTCGCTACGGAGCGGAGCGGCGATCGACTTGTTGAGGCGCGCCGCTGACGGTCTTGGGCTGTCCGAGACGGCAATCGACGACGCGGAATCCGTCCTCAGGCTCGGGACCCCAGATCACCTTTAGGCACGGCTTCGTGCGCTCGGCGGTATACGCCCTTGCTTCCGAGACAACTCGTAGAGATGCGCATCTTGCTCTCGCCGAAGCTATGGATCGAACGCCGACGAGGACCGCATCGCCTGGCACCGTGCCGCGGCGTCCGTCGAGGCCGACGAGACGGTCGCCGACGATCTCGAAGCTTCGGCGCGGAAGGCTCGAGATCGCGGTGGGCACGCTGCCGCTGCCGCGGTGCTAGAGCTTGCGGCAGAACTGACCCCAAGCCCGAGCCGGCGCGCGGCCAGGTTGCTCGTAGCTACAGAAGCCAACCCTCGCGGCCGGCGCCGTCGGCAAGGCCGAGACTCTGCTCGTCTCAAGTCGACGCCGAAACTGCTGGACGACAAGCGACGTGCGGAGGCGCAGAGATTGCGCGGCACGTTGGCGTTGGCGCGCGGGGACGACGCGCGGTAGCTCGACCCCTACTCATCGAGGCCGCAAAGGTTCATCGCACCGTTCGACCTGCGCAAGGCGCGCGACACATGCCTCGATGCGCTTGCGGCCGCAGTGTTCGCGGGCCGGTTGGCCCCTGACGGGAGTATGCGGGAAGCGGTGGAGTGCGCACGATCGATGGCAGCTCCACACGCGACGCAGACCACGGCTGCGGACGTTCTCCTCGACGCTTTCGCGAGCGCTCGTTGACGAGGGTTCTGCTGCCGCGGCGCCGGCGTTGCGACGCGGCGTCGGACTGGCCGGGGAAAGCGGCGACTTGCGTGCCATCGGGCCTGCGTTTCAAGCAGCCTTCGAGCTTTGGACGATGAGGCTCTCACACACTCGCGCAGCTGACGCGTCGACCTTGCCCGCGGGTCGGGTGCGTTCGTCACCCTCGCCAAACGCGTTGCAGTCGGCTGGGCGCATACGAGCGTGCTCGTGCGGGCGTTTCTGACGCGGCCGAAGCCTGCTTCGATGAGGGGGACGAGATCTCGGCGGCGACGGGGTGCCCCGGCATACTTGGACAGACCGGCGTAGGACCCGCTCATTCTGGCTGCGTGGCGCGGGAAGACGCTCGGACGCGGGCGCTGGCCGAAGTGTGTTCGCGGGACGGAACTGCGCGCGGTTTCGGCGCCTTCGTCGGTTTCGCGCCAGTCGGCGCTGAGCGTTCCCGAGCTCGGCCTCGGCCGCTATCAAGAGGCCATGATCGCGGCGCAAGACGCGAGCCTTGATCAGATCCTCGGTGACCAGGACGCTTCCCGACCTGGTCGAGGCGGCAGTGCGATGCGGCGAAGAACAGCTCGCGACGCAGGCCGCCGGCTGGCAGCTCGCCGAGACACTACCGCGCGAGCGGCACCGAGTGGGCACTCCGGCGTGCTGGCACGGTCCCAGGCGCTCCTGTCTCGCCGGGAGCGGAAGCCGAGGGGCTCTACCGAGAGGCAATCGGTCGCCTCCAACGGTCTCGCGCGCGGACGCAGCTTGCACGCGCCAGGCTCGTTTACGGGGAGTGGCTGCGCCGCGAACGACGACGTCGGGATGCTCGCGAGAGCTCCGCGCAGCGTCCCGGCTCTTCGAAAGCATGGGTGCGCTTGCTTTGCGGACCGTGCGCAAAGCCGAGCTTGCAGCCACCGGCGAGCGGGTCCACCGCCGCACGCCGGAGACTCTCGAGCTCCTGACGACGCAGGAGCGGCCGGATCGCAGCAGCTCGTGAGCCGAGGGCGCATCAATGCGGAGGTCGCGGCGCAGCTTTTCCATCAGCTCGCGCACTGTGGAATACCACCCTGGCACAAGGTCTTCAGGAAGCTGCGGATCAGTTCTGCGCTCGGAGCTTCGCTCGGAGCCTGCTCGAGGCTCGCGCAGAAAAGCGCAGGTAAGGCAACTGAAGAGGCAGAAGTCTGCACGCGGCAGGGCGCGCGCAGACTGGTGGGCTTACCGATGCGAACGATCCGTGTCTCTGGAACGCTGACCCGTAGGAAAGCAGCTAATGAGAGGGGATCCGTGGCCAGAGGCGACGCCGCCCGAAGTCGTCAGTCCTTCGGAATTCCGACCTATCCCAGGTGCCGAAGCCTTGCCGCAGCACGACCTCGACCTGATCGAGCGCGTCGACCAGGCGCTCGACGTCCTGCACGGCAAGTGGAAGGTGCATCTCCTGTTCTTCATGGCTCGCGGCGTGCGCCGTCACGGCCGCTTGCTCGCGTGCCTGCCGGGTGTGTCCAAGAAGGTCATGACGGACACGCTGCGCGCGCTCGAGCGTGACGGCCTCGTTGCGCGGCGAATCTTCGCGGAGGTTCCCGTACGAGTCGAGTACTCGCTCACCCCACTCGGCTGGATATGACCGAGCCGCTGATCGCTCTCTCGAGTGGGGTGAGAGTCCACGCCAAGGAGGTGACGGAGGCGCGCACGCACGTACGCAGCGACTCGCCCAGGCTCGTCGGGGCGATCCGCGGCCGCCTGAAGCACCCAGCCGCACTGGCAGCGATGGGGAGAGGAGCGTGATGGCCAAACACATTCGAAAGTGCTCGCTCATCGGAGGGCATCGAACGGGGAGGTCGGGCTGCTCGAGAATCTCTTCGAGGAGCTCGCCGACGAGCCGATCGACGCAGTCACACTGCGTCGGCGATCCTCAGGCGCGCCCTGGAGCAGGGCCGATACCTATCGAGCGCTCTTCAAGGCGCTCTCGGCCACGCCGACCGTCGCCGCGTTCTGGATCCCGGGGCCGAACGACGCCCCGCTCGGTGACTATCTGCGCGAGTCCTACAACATGGAGATCGCGTATCCAAAGCTGCGCGGCGTGCACGCCACCGCCGCGATCGGCCCGGATCACGTGCTGTTCGCCGGGATCGGCGGCGAGATCGTCGACGACCCGGACACGATGCGGTCGAGGAGGCGCTCATTCGGTATCCCGGCTGGGAGGCCGAGTATCGCCTGAAGGTGGTCGGTGAGTTCAAGGATTACGCGAAGGTGTTTCCTCTTCACGACGCGACCTGCGCACCAAGGGGTTGCACGAGCACGGGAGCGAGGTGCTCGCCAGAGCTCGTCAACACGTACAGGCCGCGCATCGTGATCGCCGGCGGTGACGAGCCCTGGGAAGAGCGCCTCCGGGACGTCGCTCGTCTGTCTCTCAGGGCGTCTCGACCGGCGGCCGTTACGCACTCATCGACTTCCACAACTCGAAGCCGTCGAGTTCGGGACGCGTCGCCGCGCCCGCATCGGTCTGAACGAACGAGCGAAAGGAGATCGGCACATGTCGCAACTTCTTCCAGAGCGCAGCAGGACTGGATCCGAGGGTTCGGACGTCCGGTGAGCGAGCTCGGCCAGCTGAACGAACGTATGCGGCGAATGCTCGAGCAGACGTTCGGCGGCATGCTCGACGAGCCGGCAGGCTGGGTCACCGGCGGTGGACATCGAGAGAGTTGGAGGACGCTTACGTCGTCGAGGCCGAAGTGCCGGGCGTCAAGCGCGAAGACGTAAACATCGAGGTGTCCGGCAACGAGCTGACGATCAGCGGAGAGCTCAAGGTACGCGAGCGCGAAGGCATCATCCGTCGGCGCACGCGCCGGGTCGGCCAGTTCGAGTTTCGAGTGCTACTTCCCAACGAGGTCAACGCGGAAGGCATTGACGCAAAGCTCAACGACGGTGTGCTCACCGTGCGCATCCCCAAGGCGGAGCGCGCGCAACGGCGACGCATCGAGGTCAAGTCGGGCTGAGGGCCGCGGAGGGGGGCCGGTCCTGCCGCCGGCCCCTCGCCTCTCCGCCATGTCTGACACCCTCGACATCGCCCCACTCCGCGAGAGCGAGCTCAGCCAGCCTCTTCGGGCTAGCGAACGACGGTCTTTTGGCGAGCGCCTCAGGGTTGGAACGACCGCCGCGTCCTCGACGTTCTGAGGCACGACGTCGTCTTCGTCGCGCACGAAGCATGGCGAAGGTGGGCTGGCTATGTCGCCCTGTTCGTCTCCGGCGGCGAGCAGGTGATCGCCGAACAGGTCTTCGTTGCTCCCGGCCATGAGCACCGCGGCATCGGCCACCGGCTGCTCGCCCACGCCGAGGGCTACGCGATCGCGAAGCGCGCCCGCGCTCTTTGCATCGTCGTCGAGCCGGACAACTGGCGTGCTCGAGGCCTTCTACAGCCGGCTTGGCTGCGTCCCGGTCCAGACCGGATCTGGTCGAGCTGGTTCTGCCGAGCGTGGTATGAACATGCCGTGTCGCTGAAGTACGAGCTGCTGACGCACAGCCCGAGCGGGAGAGAGCGCGTCCAGCAGTACGCGTCGGAGGAGCCGCTCACGCCCGGCGAGGTGCTCCAGCTCGCGCGGCCGTTTCTGGCTGGTGGAAAGCATTGACGAGCCCGCCGGCGAGAGCGGCCTTCCGCGTGCGATCGCGAAGCCCGCGCGTTATCGACTCCGGCTCAGGCATCCGGACGAACGCGAGGAGCTCGGGCGCCTTCCGGAGGTTCCGGCCGGGGTCGCCGAGGCTCGGGCACGCCTTCACGACCGATCGAAAGCGGCCAGCCGATCGAGCTGGCAGGTGACGGACGAGCAGCCTCGCCCGCGACGACGACGGGCGAGCCGTTCCTCGATCTCGTTGCAGAGCGCGACTACGCGGAGGCAGAGGGGACGTTCCTGACCACGAGCTCGAGCACGCCCTGGAACGCGCAGCTTGACGAGGGCCTGCCTCCGGCGGCCGCGGCGGCGATCGCGCCGAGCAGCCGCGCGAGGGCTGAACCTCGAGCTGGTCGCGCTCGATCCCGGCGAGGAGCCCGACTGGCCGGAGTCGCGAGCGGTACATCGACGCGCTCATCTTCGAGAGAGATCGAGGACGACCTGTTCGAGCAGTGCGGTGTGGACGTGGACCACGACCCGCGCGAAACGTGGCTCGGCTACGGTCAAGGAGCGCCTCCGTGCTGATCTCGAGGCATTCCGCAGCGACATCGAGGGCGACCACGACGAGATCGAGGAGTGGGACTTCCGGGGCGGTCGCATCTTCGCGTCGGTCGGGAGCTACGAGGACGAGTTCGATCCCAACAGCGGCACACGGCTGGATGTGCCGGCTCGCTGACAGCGGTGCGCTCGGTGTCGCCGGGTTCGAACGTGTGCGCAAGTACGAGCTCGGGTCGAAACGCCGGACTGAGTCCTCGGATACCTTGGCGTGCCCTCCACCGGTTACGTGGGTTCGTCGAGCGGTAACTAGAGGGATGTGCTCGGCAACGCCACCGGCGAGCTCGGTTCGACCGGCCGGGTCGTGGAGACGCTGATCCCGAGGCGACTCGACCGGCTGCCATGGAGCCGGTGGCACTGGCTGATCGTCGTCGGGCTCGGCATCACGCTGGATTCTCGACGGCTTCGAGGTAACGCTGGTCGGCGCGACTCGCGAGCGTCCTCACGAATAGCGACACGTCTGGACCTGAGCACTCAGCAGGCGTCCTCGCTTGGCACGTGGTATCTTGCTGGGCGCTGATCGGCGGTGCGCTGTTCTTCGGGTATCTGACCGACCGGCTCGGGCGCAAGAAGCTCTTCATGGTGACGCTCGGCGTCTATCTCGTCTTCACGGTTGCCTCTGGGCTGTGCGTGGAACTTCTGGAGCTTGGCGGTCTTCCGCATCCTCGCCGGCGCCGGCATCGGCGGCGAGTACGCGGCGATCAACTCTGCGATCGACGAGCTGATCCCGGCGCGCGATCCGCGGCCGAGTGGCGCTGGCGATCAGCGGCAGTTGGTGGTTCGGAACCGCGGGCAGCGGCGTTCCTCTCGCTACGACGTTCCTCTCGAACATCCGCGAGACGATCGGTTGGCGGCTCGGCTTCTTCGATCGGCGCGATTCTCGCCGTTGGCATCCTGAGCATCAGCGCGGTACATCCCGGAGAGCCCACGCTGGCTGGTGACGCACGGACGCGCTGACGGAGGCCGAACAGGTGGTGGCCGAGATCGAGGACGGCTGTTCGCAGAGACTCATCCGGAACCTGCCCGAGCCGGAGGAGAGCCGATTGCGATCGACCGGCGCGTCGCCACATCAACTTCCTCGACGATCTCGAAGTACGTGATCAAGAACTACCCGTCAGCGCGGCGTGCTCGGTCTCGTCGCTGATGAGCGGCCAGGCGTTCCTCTACAACGCGATCTTCTTCACTTACACACTGGTGCTGACATGACTTCTTCGGCGTCAAGTCGTCGGATGCGCCCCTCTATCTGATCCCGTTCGCGGTCGGGAACATCGCCGGTCCGCTTCTACTCGGACCGCTGTTCGACTCGGTTGGGCGCAGGGTGATGATCTCGTCGACTTACATCATCTCCGGTGTTTTGCTGATCATCACCGGCCAGCTGTTCACGCGCATGACGTGTTGAACGCGACGACGATGACGATCTGCTGGTGCGTCATCTTCTTCTTCGCCTCAGCTGGAGCGAGTGCCGCCTACCTCACGGTCAGCGAGCTCTTCCCGCTCGAGGCACGCGCGCATGGCGATCGCTCTCTTCTACTCCATCGGAACGGGAATCGCTGCCTCTCTCCCGACCATCTTCGGCGCACTGATTGCTACGAACAGCAAAACGAACGTCAACTACGGCTACCTGCTCGGTGCCGGCCTGATGATCGCTGCCGGAATCGTCGCGATCTTCCTCGCGGTGAATGCCGAGCGGCGCGCGCTCGAGGACATCGCCAAGCCGTTTACCGCCGCGCGCGACTGGGCTGAGAGCCGCAAGCCGTCGCGTCGCCGCCACAGCACACTGACCATGCCACTCGGCCTGCTCGGACGCACGCGTCGTGTGGGGCGTCGTCGCGATCTTCGCGGGCATCGTGCTCGGACGGGCTCTGCGGTGGTACGGCGAACGTCTCGACGAGAGGCGCTCCAAACGAGGAGCGCGAGTTGATGCAACTCGCGCAGCCGCGAGACGATGATCGTGCTTCGTCGCAACGCACGCGATCCCCTACGCGACGACGATCATCGTCCTGATCGTGCTCGCCTCGTTCTTTCTCCCCGCAGCGGCGTTCGGCGGCCCGGCTTTCGTCGCCGTCGTCGTCGGCTTTGCCGCTCAGCGATTTCTGATGGATGTCATGGCCGGCATTCTGATCGCGTTCGAGCGCTGGTACGCCGTCGGCGACTTCGTCATGGTCGAACCGTCGAAGGCAGCGGGAATCGTCGAGCAGTTCGGCCTGCGCACGACCGTTCTCCGGGCGCTGAACGGCGACCGGGCCTACGTCCCGAACTCACAGATCATCACGGCGTTCTGAGCCCGAGGGGCTACCGCCGTTACAGCATCGAGCTCCTGACCACCGATCCCGACGAAGCGCTGGCGGGCAATCGAGACGTCGGTCGCCGCGGCTGGCCGGGCACGCCCTGCTTCCTGCGGCCGCCCGCGCGTCGTCGAAGTGCGGGGAGCGAGACGACGAGACGTGGCTCGTCCGCGGTGTCGTAGACGTCGCGCCGACGATGGAGTGGCTCGCCGAGGACTTGCTGGTCGGCGCGCCAAGGCGGCAGTTGCGCAGCGCAGTCGCTGCTGGCGGAGCCGATCGTGTACACGCTGGACGAAGGAACCTTGTCACGCTACGAGCGCCGAGTTCTGACCGGCGACGCGGGTTACTGCAAAGGTGCCCACGCCTGGGTGTCAACTCGGGGCACGACGGATAACTGCTGACGGCGTGGATCTCTGAACCTGATCTGGATTTTCTTCATCCTCAGCTCCCTGCAGCCGGTCGTGCAGCGGCAGGTTCTGGCGATGACCGCCCGCAGGAGGATGCTCGCGTCCATCTCGCACAAGCGAGACGCCACGGTGATCACGCTGATCCACCGTCGAGACGATGTCGTTCCTCGGCTTCCGATCATGCGGCATATCGACATCGACGACTCAGAGAGCGTGCTGAGGGCGATTCGAGCACACGATCCGGTCGGACGATCGAGATCATCCTCGCACACGCCCGGGGGCTCGTGCTCGCGGCGAGCCAGATCGCTCAGGCGCTTGCGGACCACGATGGCCGGGTGATCGCAGTCGTGCCGCATTACGCGATGAGCGGAGGGACCTTGATTGCCCTGGCCGCCGATGAGATCGTGATCGACCGCCACGGGGCGCTCGGCCCGGTGGATCCGCAGCTCGGCCAGTATCCCGCGGCCTCGCCTCGTCGAGTCGCCTCACCCCGGATGCACCACAAAAGACGAGACTCTCATCCTTGCGAACGTCGGTCGCAAAGCCTTGCGTCAGGTCGAGGTCGTGGTCAGCGCAGCTGCTCGAGCGGCACTTGCCCGAGGCGCGGGCGCGGGAGCTCGCGCATCTTTTGTCGAGCGGCGTCTGGACGCACGATCACCCGCTCAGCCACACGGAGCTGGAGCAGCTCGGCCTGCCGGTGAAGTTCGGCGTGCCCGACGAGGAGCGGCGTTGATGAACCTCTATCCGCAGCCGCGCGGGCGCCAGGAGTCCCGTCGAGAGCTTCCCGAGGCACCGCTCGTTCCGGGCCTGCCGCCGGGGCGCGACGGTTCACGCCGGCAGCGGGCTCCGGCGCGCGCAGCTCGGTAGTCGCAGGCTTACTGCCGGCGCGAAAGTGCGCGCCGGCCGCGCGGTCGTAAGCGCGGCGTGCGTGTCGATCAGTCCGTCTGCCAGCAGCTCCGCCGCATGCTCCCACGGCGGGGACGATCGTTGCGAAGAAAGTCCGCCAGCGCGTCGAGGGCCTCGCTCGGGGTGTCGAAGAGCTCTCGAACTCGACGCCGCGTCGAGCGCCAGCGGGCGAGGAGTCACGGGTGTGAAATCCCTTTCTCCGGCGATGTGCGCGACCAGCGAGCCCGTCGATCTCGACCTCGAGCTCGTCGTCGCCCCTCCCGCGGACTCGACGACTGCTCCAGCCTCGACCTGCCGCGGAAGATGAGCGGACGAATCCCGGCTGCTGGCTCCAGCCGGCACGCGACGCGGTTGTGCAAGTGCCTGCACGCCAGGCTTGCTGAAGCTCAGGGTCGGGCACCCACTCCTCCAGTATCCGGTCGAACCGCTCCGCACGTCGAGGAGCCGTTCCTCGATCCTGCGTCGCACTCCACTCGAGGCCGGCGCGCTTGTGCTCGTTTTGGAGGGTGGGTGGTAGTGCCGTGCAAGCGTCTGGAGCACTTCCCGGCGCGGAAGTTCTTCGACGATGTGCGATCGGGCTCACCGGAGGGCGGAGCCGATGGCGTCGGAGCAGCGCCTCGGGGTCGTAACCGCCGTTGTGGCGGATCCCGTTGACGAAGAACGTCGGTGTTCCGTTGACCCCGCTGCGGACTCCGCTGAGGAAGTCCTCCCGCACTCGGGCGGCATGCGCCCCGCTTCCGAGCCTCCGAAGCGAAACGGTCTGGAGGTCGAGACCGAGAGCGGCGGCGTATTCGACTAGGTCAGGGGAGGGCAAGATAGTCCTGGTGCGCAAACAGCAAGTCGTGCATCTCCCAGAACCGGCCTGGGCTCCCGCTGCCTCGGCCGCCTCGGCCGCTTGCTGCGTGCGGGGTGAGATCTGCGTGAGTGGAAAGTGGCGATAAGCGAAGCAGGTCGTCTCCAGGCACGGCGACAGAACCTGCTTGACGGATCGGATGGCCGCTGCCGCAGAACAGGGCACTCGTAGTCGCCGTACTCGAACAAGCGTCACCGCAGCAGTCGGCCGGGCCCTAGACATGGTCCGCGCCCGCTGAGCGGCACCGTCAGCTGCGGACGATCGAGTACGTCGTGCTCAGCGCAGACCAGGCCGCCTGCCAGGGACTCGAGAGCCGGCGAGGATCCCGTCGGCGCCGGGGTTGACGCCCGATCGGCGAGACGTAGCTCCAGCGGATGACGCCCTCCGCGTCGACCACGAACAAGCGCCCGCTCGCTCATCCCGATGTTGTCGTCATATGACGCCGTAGCTGCTTGCCGCAACTCTGCCTTTGGGATGGAAGTCAGCGAGCAGCGGGAAGTGAAGGTTCCGGATCCCTGGCGAACGCGACGTGACACCAGGCGTGGTCGATCGAGATCCTCGACCAAATCGGCGCCGAGCCGCTGGAACTCCGGCAGCACTCGCTGTACAGCGCCATCTGATCGGTGCACACCGGGCTCCAGTCCGGCGGGGTAGAAGGCCATGACCAGCGGCCGGCCTCGGAAGTCGTCCAGCCGGACCGATGGTCCAGGGTCGAGCGCGCAGCTCAGCCAGGGGCTGGCGTGCTCGGCCCGAGTGCAGTCGGTCATGACGCTCGCTCACTGCTTGCCTTATAGCCATTGCGCAGCGCGGCTCACGCAACAACGCGGATCGTGGTCACGCGCGGGTAACCCCTACAGCACGCCGAGCTCGTCCAGCGACTCGCGAAGCTCTCTCGTGTCACGGTAGACCCAGGAAGGCACCTGCGCGGGTGAGCTCGTCTTCTCCGTACCCGCCGCTCAAGAGGCCGACGCTCAGCATTTGCGCGCGGCGCGGCGAGCAGATCCCGGACTGCGTCGCCGACGACGAAACATTCTTCGGCACGAACACCGATCCGCTCGGCAATGCAGGTAGAAACAGGTCGGGCTCAGGCTTTGCGCGCCGGACGTCGCCGCGCTCTACGACGACCGTCTGCTTACCGACGCCGAGCACGTCGAGCGAGGCGTCGATCTCAGGCCGCCGGCCGGAGGTCGCAATCCCGTGCGGGATTCCCAGGCTCGGAGCTCTGCAAGGAGCTCCATTGCTTCCGGCAACGGTCGGCGCGCAGGGAGGGTCTGGCGGAAGAGCACGCCGTGGCGCGCCTGGATCATCTCTGCCTCCTCGGGACTCAGCGGCCGGCCGAGCTCAGCGCGCCACAGCGCGTGTGAAGAGCCCACCGCTCATTCCAATGCGACGGTGAATCCGCCAGCCGTCGATCGGCATCCCTGCCTCGCCGAGCACGCTGCCAGGTGAAGACAGTGGGCGTAGGCCGTGCCGACGAGCGTATCGTCCAGGTCGAAGATCAGCGCGGGCACGGCGCGAATGCGTGCTCGCGAGGCGGCACCCCGGGACCTCCAGGTGGTCTGAAGGTCACCAGGGTACGCCGGAGCCGGTCTGAACGCGACGGGAGCGGGCACCCTCGACTCGATGAAGTTGAACAAACGGGGATACGCGCGCACGCGCAGGAGCTGATCCAGGCCGGCCACGCAGTGCTCGACGAGCGAGACGACTGAGCGAGCACCAGCCTTCGACCGCCGCAGAATCAGTCGTTCATTGAAGAGCACGGGATCTCGGAGTACGGCGCGGTGGCATCTCGGAATCGATGAGGAGAAAGACAAAGAGACGAAGGGCCGATACAAGTTTCCTTACGGCGACTTCGTGAACGTTCATCGTTGCGCGGTGCTTGCGGCTGAATCACGAGCTGCGCACATGCGACTACATCGAGATCGAGAACGCGTCTGCTCACTTGCACGGGATGCTCGAGACGCTCAAGCAGGAGCGGCCCGGAGCAGGTAGTCCCGGGAGGTGAGGTCCGTCAGCTCGAGCGTTCAAAGCGCCGCCGGGATGCGGTTCCGCGATCGAGCATGGTGGAAGAGTTCTCGCCCGCGCCTTGTTGGCATATGCCGGGCGTGACGACGTCGTCGCCTGGCGCGGCGGCGTCGGACTGAAGGTCACCCCGCCGAGCGCCGCGCGTGCGGCGCGCTCTCCCGGTAGCTGGAGACCTTCCACCCGAGGGACGATCGTCGATTCCTCCTCCAGTCCTGCCGACCTCGACGGAGTCCGGCCGCAGCGGCGCGATCGGAGCCATTCATCGACCGCAGACCGAGCGCATCTCTACTGACGACGACGCGCGACTCTAGACCAGTTCGCCGCGATCATCCACATCGCGACGAGACGTCTGCGGTCGAACCACTCGAGCGGACGAGCGAATGGGAGGCCGGCGAGCTTCCCGGAGACGTATCCCTGGGCCGTCTGATGGTCCGGTCCGTGGACCCTCGCGTGGCGAAACGCGAGCGCGATTTGAGCACCTGCCTGGGCGATCGCTGGCGGCTATGAGCTTTGTGTCCTCGCTGACCGCGGGGTCGACATAACCGGCCGCGACCTGTCCATGCGCGGTCTCGAGATCGACTTCGGTCTGCTCTTGCAGGCGCGTGATCAACATCGTTTCCCTCCCGTCGTGGTGTGTGTTCGGAGGGTAGGACATGTTGCAGGTTACGGCGGGAACCAGGACACCGCCGCCGCCGCGACAACTCGATCCAAGCGGGAACAATCGACGCACGGAACCCAAAGGAGGATGAACATGGCGACGCAGCTTCAGACCGAGCACGGGATCGTGCGCGTGCCCTACGGGGATCTGGCATGTCGACCCAGCGCATTCGAGCGTCGAGTTCGAGGTCAAGCACATGATGATCGGCGACCGTGCGAGGTCGCTTCAAGGAGTTTGAAGGAACTATCGTCGCCGCCCAAGAGATCGCGGACTCACGCGTCTTCGGCAACCGTCAAGGCGGCGAGCATCGACACCAACGACGAGACGCGCGATGCCCATCTTCGGTCGGCGGACTTTCTGGACGTCGAGCGGTATCCCGGAGATCCGGTTCGAGTCGACCAGGATCGAGCCGCTCAGCGGACCGAAGTTCCGGCTGGTCGGGAACCTCACGCTCAAAGGCGTGACCGGAGAGATCGAGCTCGATGCGACCGTCGAAGGGGCGGAGCGCGATCCATGTGGGGAACGAAGCGCGTCGGGATTCAGAGTCCGTGGGACGCTCAATCGCAAAGACTTCGGATTGACCTGGCAGAAGATGCTGGAGTCCGGTGGGTTCCTCGTCGGCGACGAGGTCAACGTGCTCGTCGACGTCTCTGCCGTGAAAGCAAGCTGATGCTGCGGGTCGTCGGCACGGTGGCGCTGGCGGCGCTCGCGCTGTTGGCGTCCGCGTGCGGTGCGGGGAAGCAGCCCGCGCCCACAGGCGGCGGTCAAGGTCGGGAGCTCCGCCGAGGCGTTTCAGGAGCAGCTCGTTCGCGACGTGCGGGCGGTTTCGCCGTCCGTCGTCCAGATCGCGACGGGATCGGGGCTCGGCTCCGGTGTGGTGTACGACGGCCACGGGGAACATCGTCACGAACGCACACGTCGTCGGTAATGCAACCAAGTTCTCCGTGACGCTCACATCGGGAACTCATCCCGGAACGCTGGTCGGCTCCTTTCTTCGCGGACGACCTCGCGGTCGTCCACGTGGAAGGGTAACGCCACCGCCCGCCTCGTTCGGCGGATTCCTCGAAGATCGAGGTCGGGCGACGTTGCGCTCGCGATCGGCAACCCGCTCGGTCTCCGCTCGAGCGTGACCGAAGGCATCGTGTCGTCGCTCGGCCGGACTGTCAGCGAAGGAAACGGTAGTCGTCCTTCCCTCGGCGATTCAGACGAGCGCCGCGATCAGCCCGGCAACTCCGGTGGTGCGCTCGTGAATCTTGCGGGACAGGTGATCGGCATTCCGACGCTTGCCGCGCTCGATCCCGAGCTGGGCGGAGCGCAGGCGCCCGGGATCGGGTTTGCCATTCGCTAGCAACACGGTGCGCCGAAGTTGCAGACCAGTTGATTGAAAAGGGGAGCGTCGAGAGATCGGGTCGCGCGTTCCTGAGGGTGCGCGTCGGTTCGATCGTCGGCGGTGGCGTCCTCGTCGCGGGGGTGACGCCCGGCGGGCCGGCCGCAAAGGCCGGAATCAAGCCGGGCGAGATCATCGTGGCAGTCGACGGCAAGCCGACCCCGACTGCCGATGTGCTCGTCGCGGTGCTCGCCGGCCTGAAGCCCGGCCGACGTGTCTCCGTGAAGGTACTTCAGCGCAACCGCAAGGTGCGGACCGTGATCGTCACGCTTGGCGATCTGCACGGAAGCGGCTAACGATCCGCCAATAACGCGGCGCTACGCTCCGGGCATGTGAGGGGTCGTGTCGTCACCGGTATGCAAGAGGCACGGCTGAGGCTCGGCGATGACCGGGCACTTCTCCCAGAGGACAAAGAGTCGCGTGCTTCGCAACGCCCACCGTTTCGAGGCCGTGGTGAAGACGATCTGAACGCCGATACGACCTTCTAGCGACGTGCTCTTGCGGCCAACGCGCTAAGCTTCCAGGACTGCGAATGACCCCTCCCGGATGGGAAGGGGTCATTCGCCATCTGATGGCGACGTCCGCTCAGCCGCCGTAGCCGCCGCCGTAGGCCGCCGTAGCCGCCGCCGTAACCACCGCTGCCGCCGGAATCAGAAGCGGAGGGCTCAACCGCGCGGCCGCTCGCTGCGACGACATCCCAGGTGCCGCCGAAGTTCGTCAGGCCTTCGCCGCCCGTCTGGCCCGCATTCTTGTCGGCGATGAACCGGTAGAGGGGTGACCCGCGTATGTCACCTGCCGCTTGCCGTTCGCCCGCTTGGTGACGCCCAGCAGGGAGGCGTGCACGCCCTTTCCTGCTCGAGGCTTCGTGGTGCTGTAGAGCGGCGGCCAATAGGTTGCGCACGCGCCGTAGCAGGCGCTCCTGCCCTGCTTGTCCTTCTTGAACAGGTAGAGGGTATGGCCGCGTGTGTCGACCAGAACGCTGCCGAGCGCCGTGCTTCTGAGCGCGACGATGGCGCCCTTCGACACGGGCAGAGGCGATGCTGAACTGGCGCCGAAGGCGGCGGCGACGAGCGCCGTCCCGGACAATGCGGCGAAGGCGATGAACAGTGTGATCTTGCGCTTCATGGGAGTTCCTTTCTGTGAGAGTGGGCTGTAGCTTCGGCGGGGCCTCGAGGACTGAGGCCCCGCACTCCTTTTGCGTGAGGCTCCTCTAGGGGACGAGCACGCCGTCCTCGAAGAGCTGGATTGCACCGGCGGCCAGGCCGCTGGAGTCGACCGCGTCCGTGCCGGCGAGGGTGTTGATCTCGAGCCGGTCGTTCGCAACCTCGGGTGGAAGATCGCGACGAAGGGGGCAACACCCTTCGCCGTCACTTCCGTCGCGTCCCCGTTGACGTTGATCGTGTCGTCGCCGTTGGTGGCGTTGACGACCACGCTGGTCGGGCTGACCGTCGCCCGTGGCGCCGCCGAAAGTGCCGGCGAGGTCGACGTTCACGTTGCGGACGTCGGTTCCGGATAGGTCGTTGATCGTGATGAGGTCGGCGCCGCCGAGGGCGTTGAAGTCGACCCGCTCAACACCGGCGGTGTCCATCGTGATGTTGGCCTGGGTGCGGAAGAGCTTGAGACGGCTTCCGTTCGCCGATAGATCGACCTGCTCAGACGACGTTGGCGCCGTTGAAGCGCATCGTGTCCGTGCCGTCCTGGCCTTCGATCTTGTCGCTGCCGTCGCCTGGATCCCAGACGAAGGTGTCGTCGCCGGCACCCAGCAGGGCCAGGTCGTTGCCGCCGTTGCCGTCGATCGAGTCGTTCCCGTCGCCGCCCAGCAGCGTCTCGATGCCTTTGCCGCCGGCGATCGTGTCGTCTCCGGTGCCGCCATCGAGGGTCAGGGTGATCGCCTGGGCTGCGAGCGCTGCCGCCGAGATCGCGTCGTTGCCGCTGAGCCCGTTGACCGCGAGCGCGTCGTTCGGCTCCTGGTGCTGAATCGCCACCAGCGCTGCCAGACCGGACACGGCGACACCGGAGGCGTCTCCGCTGACGTTGATCGCGTCGTTGCCGTTGGTGCCGTCGACGGTGACGCTGTCGGCCTGGCCGTCGCCGGTGGCCCCGCCGAGGGTGCCGGCGAGGTCGACGTTCACGTCGGTGACGCCGGTTCCAGTCAGGTCGCTGACGAAGACCACGTCGGCGCCGCCGAGGGCGTTGAAGTCGACCCGCTCGACGCCGGCGGTGTCCATCGTGACCCTGCCGGGATCGCGGAGGAACGTGAGGCGATTTCCGTTTGCGGACAGGGCGACGCGCTCGGGGACGTTCGCGCCGTTGAAGCGCATCGTGTCCGTGCCGTCCTGGCCTTCGATCTTGTCGCTGCCGTCGCCTGGATCCCAGACGAAGGTGTCGTCGCCGGCACCCAGCAGGGCCAGGTCGTTGCCGCCGTTGCCGTCGATCGAGTCGTTCCCGTCGCCGCCCAGCAGCGTCTCGATGCCTTTGCCGCCGGCGATCGTGTCGTTGCCGTCTCCACCGGCGATTGTCGTCGGGATGCTGTCGGTGAAGGCGCCGTTGCTTTCGTCGATGCGCACGAGGTCGTCGCCGGCCGCGGCGTCGACGGCGATCGTTGCGACGCGGTCGCGCGCAAAGCTGAAGTCGGCCGAGCCGTCGTCACCGACATCGACCTGGAGAACGCCGGGCTGGCCGGACTGCAGGCGAAGCGCGATCTTGTCGCTCGCTTCGGTGCCCACGATCGTCAGCTCGCCGTGCTTGAGCTTCGGGTGCTTGAACTTATCCATCCTGTGTGCGGCCGACGTCTTGACTGCCGAGCGCGGCATTTCCCTGTCCGGCCACGATTCCGGCCGCGCCGAAGACGGCGGCGAGCACGACCGCTGCCCACACCGGCAACCACACGGGCCGTGCGGTGCGCGACTGCTTGAGTCGAATGAGGGTTCTTCATGGTCTTCCTTTCGGAGTGGTTGATCTCTTAAGCGCTAAAGACACCGGCGAGCGCCGCGTATTCCCGCGCCGTTGGTCACGCCCTCACGCGGCGCAGATGGGGCCCTCTGGTCGCCCCGACCGACACGCGATCGGCGACCTGCAGCGGGGCCCGCGGTCGGCTATCAGGGTCGGGGCAGATGTGCGGTCGGGCGTAGGAATAGATTCCGGCCGAAGCGGGGTCATTGAGAGCGTGAGGTTTTCTGCGCTGTTCACGCGGTTTCGCCCTCCGCTTGCAGCGGCTCTCTCGATCTGGCGTATGACCAGAGAGCTCGCTTGCCCTCGAGAGGCGCCGTACTCTCCAATCGCCGGCCTTCCGGAGGGCGCGGCGCGACGCCATAGCCCGCTCGGAGCTACCTTTCGCTTGGTGTGTCGATGAGAGGTCGTCGAGAAAACGAGGCAGACGGCGAGGAGATGGCCGAGCTGGCGGCGCTTGCGGACGGGTCGCTCGCGTCGGAGCGTCGTGCTGCGCTCGAGGCGCGAGTCGCGGCGTCGTCGGAGCTAGCCGACCGGCTTGTCGAGCAACAGCGGGCGGTCGCGCTCGCGCGGAGCGCTGTGAACGGGGTCGAGGCACCGGCGGCGCTACGGGCGCGCATCGACGCGCAACGACGTGTGCGCCGCGTCCGGGCGCCTCGTCGTCTCGTTCTGATCGGCGCCCCTGCGATCGCTGCGCTGGCGGTCGCCATCGGGGTGGTCGTGTTCGGATCGAGAGCCTCGAGCGAGCGCTTCCACGCCGCCCTCGCAGCGACCGAGCAGGTGCCCGGCGCCAGGGGCGAGGCGACGCTCACCAAGACAGCCTCGGGCTGGCGGATCGAACTCGATGCCACGGGACTCCCCCGCCTCGCGGGCGGGCGCTTCTACGAGGCGTGGCTGCGTAACCCGCTGGAGTGCTCGTTCCGATCGGGACGTTCAACGAGAGCCGGAAGGTCACGCTCTGGGCGGGCGTGTCGCCGAAGCTCTTCTCGACGCTGACCGTCACGCGCGAGCAGGCCGACGGCGATCAGACCTCGTCGGGCGAGAAGGTACTGGTGGGAAGGGTCGACACGGGCGGCTAATTTACGCGGGTCATGTCGAGCCGCCCTCGATTCGGCGCACGACCTGCTGGCGGGCGCGATAGAGGCGGCTCATCACCGTACCCTCGCGGATGCGCAGGGCGCGTGCTGCCTCCTTGTAGGAGAGGCCGGTGATGTCGACAGCGACGAGGACGTCGCGGAAATCGCCTGGAAGCGCGGCGATCGCGGCGTAGAGCTCGCCGGCCTCGAGCGCGGCCTGCGGCTGGCGCGCCTGTGGGTCGGCCACGAGGTCGAGCTGGTCGGGTAGCGGGTCGGGACGGAGCCGGCGGCTCTCGGTCCGCTTCTGGTTCAGGAAGGTGTTGCGCAGCGCACGCAGGAGATAGCCGAGGTCGTCCTCCTTGCGGAGCAAGCGCGGGCGGGCGAGCAGGCGCGCGTAGGTCTCCTGGACGAGATCCTCGGCGTCCTCGCGCGAGCCGCAGAGCGCCCAGGCGGCCCGGTAGAGCCGGTCGAGGTGGTCTCCGAGCCGGGCGGGGTCGAGCGTGCGCTCCATCGGGTGATCGCCTGCGGCGGCTGCGTCCGGGCGAGCATAAAGCCGGGAACACTCGGCCGCGCCGACGCTCATGGGAGTGTCACTCGGCTCACTTCCGACGCCTTCGATGGCGAGCCGCGCGGGACCGATTTCGAGCGAGGCGAACGCCGCCGATGCGGCGAGAGCTACGAACGGTTTGGTCCAGTGCTTCATCGAAGCCTCCTAGCAGTGGAGGAGAGCCGTCGAAACTCTGACTTATAAGAAACTTTCTAGAAAGCTATCTAGTAAACGTCTTCCTCGTCAAGTACATTCCCGCTGTGACCGCAGCAGACGCCGTCGACGTAATCCTCGAACAGTGGGAACGCGAGCGACCCGACCTCGACCTGACCGCGACGGGCATCCTTGGTCGCGTCTCACGCATCGCCGCATTGGTAGAACAGTCGATGGACCGGGTCTTCCAACCGCACGGGCTGACCGGCGGCGATTTCGTCGTTCTCGCCGCACTGCGCCGCTCCGGCAAGCCAGTACCAGCTGACACCAAGCGCGCTGAGCCGCTCGATGATGGTGTCAAGCGGCGGCACGACAAAGCGTCTCCGACCGACTCGAAGCTCGCGGTCTCATCCGACGCGATCCCGACCCCGCCGACCGGCGCGGCACGCTCGTCACGCTCACCAGTGCCGGGCTTCGCGACCGATAGACACCGTCGCATCCGACACGTTCGAAACGAGGAACGGCTGCTCGCGACCCTCTCGCCAAACCAGCGACAAGACGCTCACGCGGCTCCTCCGAGAGCTGCTCCTGCACTCCGAACACGACTCAGGACTTGCTCGGAATCACCGCTCGAGGAGTCCTGAGGCGGATACAGGCGCGGGTCGCGCGTCACACCAACCGGCTCGCCGAGCTTGTGCGCTTCTATCGCGACGGACTCGGTCCAGGAGCATAGATCCACCGCTGCGGGAATAGACGCCCGCTTCGCCGGTGTCTCTACGCGCACAAGAGATCAAGTACTCCAAAGGAAACCATGAAGAAGCTCGTTCGACACAAAGAGGTCGCGCCTCGCCGCCTCCGTGGCATTCGGTGCCGGACCGAGAGGTTCTCTCACCGGCAGGCAAGAGGATCGAGTCCGGTGGCTGACAGAGCCGCCAGCCCTGCACGGGCCGTCGCCAAGGACGACAACCCGTCGCCCGCAGCGCGGGAGCACGTAGAGCACAGACGCGAGAACTGGCCCAGCGGTCAGCGGGACAGGTTGAGTTCTCCTTCTTTGGCGCCCCGAGAGCGACCGAGTAGAGCTTTCCGTCCGCGACCTGCGCAACCGGCGCGGGCTTCAGCATTGTGGTCGCGCCAGGCGATGCGATCGACTCCCTCTACCACCCCTACGCCTACCGCGGCCCGGCGCGAGAACCCTCGTGGGGACGAGCGAGACGAACCGATGATTGTCGATGGCTAGCGTCGAATGCCTAGAGAAAGCTGTCCGCATGCTCGTCGTCGAGCGGCGAGCATTGCGCGACCGCGACGCGGGCCGGGAACGAACTCGAGTCGAACCGACTCGAATTGGCCAGACGGCAGACAGCAGCTCTCCGTGCGCTGATCGACCGCTACCTTCGCCACGCCGAACCCGACGCCGCCTAGCATCCAAACCTTACGGGCGGGACACGCTCATGCGTGTGCTTGCTAGCCGCGCCGCGCGTCCGACGCGTAGAAGTGCCCGCTCCTTCGTCCTCGGGAGCTCCACGCACCTGGAGTTCGCGATACTCGACGCGTTGACTTGCGTCGCTGACCTTCCACTCCACGGCGCCGGCGGCGGCCAGTCGATTTCGCGCGCACGATCGTCTCGCACGGAGTCGCAGAGCTGCCACCGAATCGCGTCGAGCTCGCCGCACGGATATTCGAGACGACGCTGCCGATGCCGCGCGGCGCCCGCACCGTGCGCATCACGGCCAGCGGCAAACAGCTGCACGTCGAGGCGGTTGAGGGGACAGTCGGTGCGCAACGCGCACCGCGGCTCACGCGGACGGAGTCGCGCACATCTTCCGGCTCGACGGAGGACCTGTCGCGCTTCTACACCCTCTCGTCGGCGAGGACGGGAGACCTATCGGGTCGCCAGGCGCTGGACGCGTGCTGCGTTCCCCGACGGTCTTTGAGGACGTCGTCAAGACGATCTGCACCCCGTACAGACGCTAAATTTCTTGGGGTCGTGGTCAACGATTGGTCAACGGCAGCTCACACGAAACTGATCGACGCTCCGCCGTGACCTCGCCGGGATCCGGGCTGGCCCGTTGCCGTTTGGTGTCTCTCCAGGTCAGATGCGAGAGGGTGAAGACGCTGACCCGCCCGATCGCCTGACCATCAGGGCTAGCAGAGAACTCCCGGGTCATGCTGAACCTCGGTCGACACGAACTGGCCGAGCGCATTCGTGTTGAACTCGAAGTGGCTGGGAGCGGCTGAGAAGGTAGGTGCCGTCCGACCAGTCGACGCGATAGACCTGCACCGTCGTGCCGTGGACATGAAATGTCCCTCCGGTGTCGACGAACTGTCCGACCGTAGTCGCCGTGTTGACGCCGCGTGCCGGTCAGGCCGGTTGCAGCTTGAGACGTCGGTAAATGTCGCGGTGTTCTGAAACGTGAAGTCGCCACGCGTTGCTTGCGCGAGCGCCATCCCGGTGAATGCGTGACCAGGCCGAGCGCGCGCCAGCAGCATGCAGATGAGGCTCCTCGCGAACGGTGCCGGGTAGCCATGCCAACGGATGCTCGCTGTCTCCTTTCACATCAGGGGTGTTTGAGAATCGGCGCCATGCATGGACGTACCGCATTTTGGTCGTGCTTGGGGATCACCTCGGCGGCCAGTCGATTCGAAAAACGAGTCCAGATCGTTCGGGATCGCAGTCGCGTGCTCCCAGACGATCTGCCAGTCTCCCGCGCTGTCGTTCGTAGAGCTCCGCGATCCATGCCTGGTGTGTGAATCAAAGAGCCCGAACTTGGCGACGAGGTCGAAGTTGGCTGCCCAGTGCCGAGCACGGCTGCGGTTACGGTCCGTGCAGGCGGACCGGAAACGATCGGCGACGTGGGCTCGAAGACGAGGTGAGTCGATGTCGCCGGAGGCAACGGCGCCAGAGATATTCGTCGAGACCCAGCACCCCTCCAGCCGGATTGATGACTTGGAAGTCGTCCGAACTGAGCCTACGGGCAACGGTCGTCTGCTTCGACCAATGCATGAAGAGAGCGTGCTCGTTCCCGGTCCGCACGGACGAAGCTCGGCCCGGCAGAGAGTCTTCGGTGGAGAAGAACTGGTGCGGCTCCAACCGATCGATGCCCGGTCGGCGTGCCGCCATGACCGCCGGGCCACGCCGACGAGCACGAGCGGTACGACAGCGGACGCCGAGGTGCCTGAGAGCGCTCCCGCTTTCCTGATCCTGCAAGTCTGTACCCGCTTCCGCCCGGCGTGCGGTGGTTCCGGCGGATTCATTTCCTCCACTTCCTCACGATTCTGGGGACGGGCGATGCCCCCTGGCCCAGAGTCGACGAAGCGATCGACCGGTGATGCTCGAATCTCGCCGCGCTCGCCGGGAGCGGTTTCGAGAAGTGATGTTGTTCGCGTGCACTTCGCACGTCAAGCCGGCGGGAGGGAACGACGCGCAGCTTCCGGTTGCGGTCAGAGTGAAGGTCGACAAAGGCGGTGACGTTGCCGTTCAGCGTCGACGGTGAGTATGCACGATTCCCGAACGGTGAAGTTTGGTGCGCTCCCCTGACCGATGACGTTCAAGACGTCACGGCCTCGGTGCTGAGGTCGATGCTCCCGGGGGTCGCACATTGTCTGCGATCAAAAGCCGCCCGGGATCTGAGTAGGTCGCTCCACGTCGGATGCGCGCGCTTTCACGCCCTGCGCGTTCCCCTCGACGATCTGGAATTGGTAGCACGCCGCTGGAGTCGCGGTTTTGCCCGCCTTTGGCGACGACCTGAAGGGTCCCACGGATGTGAAACATACGTTGGGCGTTCCCGCCGTTGCAGACGACGAAGTTGCGCCGCGTCATATCCTGGCGAGGACACATCGTAGTGGGACCAGGCTGCAGGCGCGCTACCGCAAGGAAGCACAGCGCAAGCGAGGATGGAGGATAGAGCGCTGACGGAAGGAACGACGAAACATCTCTAGCCTCCGATGCTGGTTTCAAAGGCGAAGATTGAAGAAAGACAGCGTCATGCAACGTGTTCGAGCAATCCCAAAGAGGTTAGGGATACTACTTTCTGATGGGCGGCGTATGCTCAGAACGTGAGTCAGCGAACGGCAGCGCGCTCGCTGCCGTGAGCAGCTCGAGCGGCTAAGCGAAGAGTCACGACTCGACGGCGAGTCGATCCAGCGCCAGAAGCGATTACCCACCTTCAGCGGGTGGTCGGCCCCCGATCGCGGGTGCCGGGAGTCCTCGCCGACCCCGACGGCCTCGTTCCCCTCGGGGGTTTGCCGAGCATGACTGACTATGGCCCGGGCCTGCCCCGAGTGCTCGAGGTTGGAGTGCTCGGGCGACTTCACGGCCGCGAACGCTGTCGCTCGCCGGAGCAGGAACTCGGTCAGGAGCTTGAGCGCTGATACCGAGGGGGATCTTCCACGAGTGCTTCGCGCTGGGATGAGTGCTACGGGGAGTTGGGATCTGGTGACGAGGACGGTCGTCGGCTGCCACGCGAGCGCGGTCGGATGCTGGGGATGGGTCAAGGCGTACCGCGACGGCGGCGACCGGCCATTCGAGGAGGCGGATCTCGCCGTCCTCGCAAGTTGCGTGTCCGCGCCTGAAAGACTGCGGTGACACGACGCCGTGCGGCTGAACCGCGCGCCACGGCGGCGGGACGCTGACCCGATGCCGCCAGGGTGGTCGTGCTCGATTCGGAACTGACGCCCGTCAGCCTGGACCGCGGGCGCTCAAGCGTGGATCGACGCGCCCTACCCGGCGCCGCGCTCTTCAAAGGCAGTAGAGAACAGCTGCTTCCGGTTGGGAGGGTGTATCCGTTGGGAGCTCTCTCGCTCAGAGCAGGCAGCATGCCGAACGGAGTTCACGCGCTCGAAGCAGCGCCGGGTCGACGGGCGATGGGTGATGATCGGAGCTGCGTCCCTGCAAAGGCAACGGTGAGAGGAAATCGCGGTTACGCTGCGAAACGCGGGACCCGAGAGAGGCTCGACCTCCTCTGCCGCGCTTATGGGCTCACCCGACGCGAGCGCGGGTCACCGGTGCCGTACTCGCCGGCTGGACACGCGCTGCGATCACCGAGCGCCTCTTCATCTCGCGTACACTGTTCAAGATCACCTGAGTCGGTGTTCGGGAAGACCGGCGTCACGCCCGCCGGAGTTGCTCGCACGTTCGGCGTCTCGCGACGACACCCGAGGCCGCTCGATAACACCACCTTCTCTGCGGCAGGTGTAGCCGACGTCGTCATGACGCCATGTGGCATCTATGTACTGTGGAGCGAACCACTCGAGCTACGCCTGAGCGGGACTCGGGAGAGCCGGGTCGACTTCGCGCAACGATCGTGTCGCACGGCGTTGCGAGCTGCCGCCGAACCGGGTCGATCTCGCCGACGCGACGCGCGAGACCACGCTCGCCATTCCGCGCGGCGCGCGCAGTGCGCATCACTGCGCGCGGCAGGAAGCTGCTGCATCGAGACGGTCGCGGGCAGCGACGTCCGCGAAGCTGACGAAGACGGTCGCGCACATGTTCCGGCTCGACGAGGACCTCTCTGCCTTCTACGAGCTGGTCCGCGACGACGAGCCTGGCATGGTGCGTGCGCACGGCGCCGGCCGCATGCTGCGCGCACCGACCGTGTTTGAGGACGTCGTCAAGACGATCTGCACGACGAACACGGCGTGGTCGGGAACGCGGAAGATGACGAGCGGCGCTCGTCGACAACCTCGGCAGCGAAGGCGCCGGGCGGCGGACGGACGTTTCCGACGCCCGCGGCGATGGCCGCAGCCGGACGAGCGGTTCTACAGGGACGTCATTCGCGCGCGGCTATCGCGGCCCGTACTTCGAAGGCAGCTCGCAACCGACGTCGCCGAAGGGACGACTCGATCTCGAAGAGCTGCACGATCCCGAGTTGCCGGACGACGAAGTCGGCCGCACGCCTGCTCGCGCTTCCCGGCGTCGGCCCGTATGCCGCAGCGCACGTGATGCTGACGTCGCTCGGCCGTTACTCCCGGCTCGTGCTCGACTCGTGGACGCGACCGACGTACGGCAAGCTCTCCGGCGCGCGCAGCGCGCTGAAAGACGCGACGATCGAGCGCCGCTTCAAGCGCTACGGCGAGTGGGCCGGCCTCGCGTTCTGGCTCTACCTGACGCGCAGCTGGGTCGAGGACGGGTTTGCCTGTCTAGTTAGCTGTCTCGTGTGGAGCGGCTGGGGCCGGTGCCCCAACTGGTCTTCAAAACCAGTACGGCCGTGTAGCCCACGGCTAGGCAGGTTCGACTCCTGTGCCGCTCCGTTGCGGCCGGATCCTGCGTTGTCCGAGCGGACACCTTGAACGCCTCCGCTCGGCGTCTCAGAGGTTGCGTGACACGCGTGGAGATGGGCCATGATCGCGGGGCCATCCCGAGTAGATCTCCGGGCGACCACATTGGAAGGGGGTCAAGCGACGGCCGAACTCGCGCAACCATTGGCGGCTACTCCCGAGCGCGCGGCGCGAAAGCTGCGGCGCGATATCGGCTTGCTCGGGCTCCTTTTCGCGTCCTTGGGATCGATCATCGGCGCGGGCTGGTTGTTCGGCGCCCTCTATGCGCTCCTCGCTCGCCGGGCCGGCCGCCGTCATCTCCTGGGTGCTCGGAGGCGGCGTGGTGATGCTCCTCGCATTGACTCACGCGGAGCTCGGAGGGATGTACCCGGTGGCGGGAGGCAGCGCGCGGTTCCCCCGATACGCCTTCGGGAACTTGATCGGCTTCACCAGTGGCTGGATCGCGTTTCTCGGCGCCGTGACCGTGGGGCCGATCATGGTCGAAGCCATGCTCCTGTACACGTCGAACTACATCTCCTCGCTCACGACCGTCTCGGGCGGCCGGCCGGTGCTGACCGTCCAGGGCTACTTCGTCGCGGGAACGCTGCTCTTGCTCTTCTGCACGATCAACGTCATGGGCGTGCGCTGGCTCGCCGACATCAACATGCTCGCGGTCTGCTGGAAGCTCCTGGTTCCGGCCGTGACGGTTGTCGCGCTGATCGCAACCTCCGCACACACCGAGAACTTCAGCGCGCACGGTGGCTTCATGCCCTTCGGTTGGAAGGGAGTGTTTCTTGCGTTGTCGTCGGGCGGGGTCATCTTCGCCGGCCTCGGCTTCGAACAGGCGGTCCAGCTCGGTGGGGAGACTCGCAACCCGAGGCGGAACATCCCCTTCGCGATCATCGGCGGGATGACCGTGGCGATCGTCCTCTACATCGCCCTACAGGTGGCGTTCATCTTGGCACTCGACCCTTCGGAGCTCTCGAAGGGCTGGGGGCGGTCTCGTTCTCGGGAGGGTTCGGGCCCTTCGCCGCACTGGCGACGGCACTCGGCCTGGGCTGGCTCGCTGTCCTGCTTTACACAGACGCAATCGTCTCGCCTGGAGGCACCGGTCTGATCTACACGGGCGCGAGCGCGCGCCTCACCTTCGCACTCGCTCGCAACGGCTTTATCCCCGTCGGCCTTCGCCCGCCTCTCGCCACGCGGAACGCCGTTCCTCGCGATCGCGTTCTCGTTCCTCTGCGGCCTGGTGATCCTCCTTCCGTTTCCCGGCTGGCAGCAGCTCGTCGGCTTCATCTCGGCGGCGGCCGTGGCCGTGTACGCAATGGCCGCCGCTCGCGCTCGGAGCTCTCAGGCGCCAAGATCCTGAGCGGCCACGCCCCTTCAGGCTTGCGGCCGCATCGTTGCTGGCGCCTGCAACATTCGTCGCCGCGAGCGAGATCCTGCTCTTCACCGGCTGGGCCGTGGTCTGGAAGCTGATCGCGGCGATCCTGATCGGCTTTGCGCTGCTGGCTCGTCTCGACTGCCACCGATTCGACCGCGCGGAACCTGTCGCTCGACTGGCGAAGCGCGGTTTGGCTTTGGCCGTACCTGCTCGGCATGGGTGCGATCTCGTACTTCAGCTCGTTCGACACGAGAACGCCGAGCTCCGTCCCGCTGCTCGGCCTCCACGGACCTCGCAACGAGCTGACGTTCGGCTGGGACATTCTCGCCGTCGCGCTCCTCAGTCTCGTCATCTACGCCTTCGCGATCCTGAGCCGCCTCCCGCCGAGCAGGCGCTCGACTACATCGGCGATCCGACGGTGGAGGAGCCGGAAGGGATCGACGCTCGGGCCCGACGTCCGCGTCTCAGCTAGCCAAGGCTGCTTTCGCTCGCCTCGCGACGGTCGGCCCGCGAGCGCGGCGGTGAAGATCAACCCTGCGGCGGCGAGCAGCGCGGCTCCGAACAGGCTCAACCCGATCCCGGCCCACAGCGCCGCCGGCACCTTGACGCCGACGCCGATCGTCGCCGCGACATTGCGAGAGCCGTCGGCATTCATCACGACGATCGACCACTTGCCAGAGCGGAGTTTCCAGGACAGCGGCTTACTGGCACCGGACTCCCCTGCCGCCCAGAACGGTTCGCGCGCGTGGCCGGCCGGGATCGACCGTCCCTGCGTGGTCGACGTAGGTGACCTTGAATGGGTCGAGGTCGAGACGGGTCGCTTCCGTGTGCTCGATTCGGGCCAGGTAGGCGTCCACGGTGGCTTTCGGCGCGATGCCGACGAACAACGGCTTGTCGCCGGAGACGTCGAGTCGGACCTTCCCTGCGAGCCACGTGGGAACGTAGCTCCCCGACGGTGATGCTCTCGGTGGAGATCGCCCGCGTGTGAGTCTGGTAGCGGTGCGCGTTGGCGGAGAAGTAGCCGTTGTCGTCCCGCTTCGAGGTGTCGGCCCAGATCGCCGTCACACCCGCTGCGAGCACGAGCACGCCGAGGACGGCTGCGACCCAGGCACCAATCGTGAGACCGGTGTTCTTCTTCGGATGTGCGTCAGCTTTCATGAGTACTCCCTTCATCGAGACGGCTAGACCTCCGGCCGTCGAGGCCGGAGGTCTAGCCGTGTGGTCTTAGGCAGAGAGGGCAGGCTTTGCATCCACCGCGGGCTCTGATTCGCGCCCTTCGAGCCGCGGAAGCCACTCGAGCCACCTGGGCAGGTACCAGTTCCGCTCGCCGAGCAGCTTCATCGTCGCGGGCAGCAGCACGCCGCGAACGATGGTGGCGTCGATCAGGATCGCGGCCGCCAGCCCGACGCCGAACTGCTTGAACATCAGCATCGACAACGTCGCGAAGATCGAGAACACCGCGACCATGACGATCGCCGCGCTCGTGACCGTTCCAGCGGTGGACTTGATCCCGTGCGAGATCGCGTCGTCCATGCTCGCGCCGCGATCGAACGTCTCTCGGATCCGGCTGACGATGAACACGTGGTAGTCCATCGAGAGCCCGAACAGGATCACGAACAGCAGCATCGGCACGACGGGCGAGATGCCCGCGGTCGAGCTGAAGCCGAGCATGCCCTTGCCAACGCCGTGTTGGAAGACCAGCACGAGGATCCCGAACGCCGCGCCAACCGACAGGAGGTTCGAGGACGATCGCCTTCAATGCGACGACGATCGAGCGGAACGCGATCAGCATCAGGCAGAAGGCGAAGATCAGCACGAACGCCACGACGTACGGGAGCTTGGATCTTTGCTGCGACAATTCGTCGCTCCAGCGGGCGGCGATGCCGGTGACGCCGACCTCCGCCGCGGGAACGGTCCCGACGGTCGCCGGGATGAGCTCGTCGCGCAACAGCGCGAGCGCGTTCCTCGAGGCGGCGTCGGTGCCCGTGCCCTTGATCGGCATCGTGATGTTCGCCACCGTTCCGCTTCGATTCGTCTCGACGGTGATCGGCTTCTCGATCTGTCCTGTGGCGAGCGCGCGACGCTCGAGCGCCGCGATTGCGTTACGGACTGTTCGAGCGTTCACGTTGGACGCCTTGATGACGACGTTGGCCGGCAACGCGTTCCCGGGAACTCCTGCTGCATGCGGTCGTAGGTCTTGACCACCGCCAGCTTCTGCGGGAACGTGTCCGGACCCGGCGTTGCCATGTGCATTTGCAGCGCTGGAATCGCGAGCGCAATCGAGCAAGCCGCCGGCGAGTGAGGCAGAGAGGAGCGGCCGGCGCAGCACGGCGTCGACGATGCCGCCCCAGGCGCGCACCCTCGCCGGCTGCTGCGGCGTCGCCGGCGGACGAGTGGAACGCGGAGCCGGTCGACGCGGTCGCCGAGCTTCGACAGCAGCGCGGGCAGAACCGTGAGCGAGCCGAGCATCGCGACGGCGACGACGATGATCGTCGCGTACCCGAAGGATGCGAATGTCGCGTCGCCCGTCAGGAACAGCCCGGCCATGGCAACCATCACCGGTGAACCCGGAAATGAGCACCGAGCGGCCCGATGTTGCAGCGGCAGCCTCGAGCGCGGCCTCCGGGCTCCGGCCGGCCGCTCGCTCTTCACGCTCTCGCCGCAGATAGAAGAGCGAGTAGTCCACGCCGACGGCGAGCCCGATCAGCAGCACGACCGCGAACGCTTCCTGTGCCAGCGGAATCACGTGACTCGGCAACGCCGCGAGCCCGAAGGTCGCGAAGATCGCCGTGAGTGCGAGCAGCAGCGGGATCCCCGCGGCGACCAGTGCGCCGAACGCCACGACGAGGATGATCAGCGTCAGCGGGATTGAGTACACACCGGCGCTCTTCAGGTCGTCGGCGAACGCGCGTGTCGACGCCCTTCGCGGCGCTTGCGCCGCCGAACTCGCCGACGAAGAACGACGGGATGGGCCTTCCCGCATCGCCGACGCTCGTGAGCACCGGATCGAGCCTGTCGGCTGCGGTGTCCTTGTCGCCGCTGATGTCGAAATCGATCAGCACTGCGTGGCGGTCGCCGGCGATCTTCGGCGCCTGTACGTTCCGAACGACTGCCACCTTCGACAGGCGTGCGACGACGTCGTCGACCGCGGCTGCGAAAGCGGGCGTGCCCGCCTGCAGCGAGCGGTTCTGGATCAGAACGCTTTCGCCGGCTGGCTGCTTGAAGCCGGCGTCGAGAATCTTGTCCATCCGGCCCGACTCACCCGGCCCCTTGGCGTTCGGATCGATCTGCTTCGTCACCGATCTGGCCGCCGATGCCAAAAGCGACGACCACGAGCGCGAGCCAACCGAAGGTTGCGGTCTTCCAGTGGGCGGCGCTCCAGCGGCCCATGCGTAGCCGCCACGTTGCGGTTCTGGTGCTTGTTGCGGGACATGACGATTCTCCTTTCAGCCGCCAGGCGGCGTACGCGAATGGGTGGTAGAAGGCGTCGAGGGCGCGGTTCGGGAGCGACGGCGAAGCTGGAAGCGATCTCCGAGGCGGTCGTCCTCGACGGACACGGTGAGCGCGTCCTCGCGGGATGCCAGAGCAGCACGACGTGGATAGCCGTTGCTCTCGCGTGCAGCGAGCTCGCGCGGTATTGCGGAGTTGCGGGGCTCATGGGTCCTCCTGTCATGGGATGTCGACCTCACTCACGCTCGTGGCGGTCGTACGCTCAGCGACGTAGCGGGGCAACAACCGGAGCGCGTCCTCTGCGGTCGCGCTCTCGACCGTCCACCAGATCGCGTGACCGCCGGAGCGGCACGAGGCGAGTGTCGGCAGGTGACGAAGTGGGCTTTCGTGCCCCTTGAACGAGGCGAAAACGGTGCCGCACTCATGGGGCTCGTGGTGGTGGTGGAGCAAGTACTGGGCCATGCGACGAGACTGACTACGCGCGCGGCCGCTCCGACATCGGGGGACACCCTGATCTTGCACCCTGATTTTGGGATCAGGTCAGGCTGATCTACCCTGGCCGGAGAACGAAATGGCCCTGCTAACCGACCAATTCGTCGGCCGCGCCGAGGAGCTCGGCACGTTCGACCAGGCGCTCGGCGAGGTCGATCAGGGAATCCCTCCGCGATCGCCCTCATCGGGGAGCCCGGGATCGGCAAGACACGTTTTCTCGCCGAGTTCGCGCATTCCGCCGACCAGAACGGACGGCTCATCCTTGCCGGCTCGGCGTCGGAGCTCGAGCGCGACCTGCCGTTCTCGGTCTTCGTGGACGCGCTCGACGAGTACCTGCGCGGACTCAGTCCCGATCGCCTGGCCGGGTTGGACAAGGACGTGCGCACGGAGCTTTCGCACGTCTTCCCGTCGCTCTCTGCTCTCGGCACAGCGAGGCGGTGTCGCGCTTCAGCACGAGCGCTACCGCAGTCACCGGGCGGTCGCGCGCTGCTCGAGGAGCTGGCGAAGACGCGGTCCCTGGTTCTCGTACTCGACGACGTCCACTGGGCCGACTCGGCGTCCGTCGAGCTTCTCGGCGCGCTGCTCCGGCGGCCGCCCAGCGCGGGCGTCCTCATCGTCCTGGCCGTCCGCCCACACCAGATGGCAGAGCGCCTCTCTGCCGCAATCGAACGGGCCGATCGCGCGGGGGCGGTGGTCAGGATCGAGCTCGGCGCGCTGACCGCCGCTCGAAGCTCGGCAGCTCCTCGGTGAGGAGGCCGCCGTTCTCTATGAAGAGCGGCGGCAATCCGTTCTATCTCGAACAGCTTGCGCGGTCGCTCCGCCGTCACGGCGGGGCCGGGGACGCACCTGATGTCTCGCTCAGCGGCATCGAGGTTCCATCGGCCGTCGCCGCATCGCTCAACGAGGAGCTCGGCCTTTTGTCGAACGATGCGCGCCGGGTGCTCGAGGGAGCGTCGGTGGCCGGCGACCCCTTCGAGCCCGAGTTGGCTGCAGCAGCTGCCGCAACATCGGAGGCCGCCGCCATGGAAGCGATCGACGAGCTGCTCCTGCTCGACCTCGTTCGGAGCACCGAAGTGCCGCGCCGCTTTCGTTTCCGGCATCCGCTCATCCGCCGTGCCGTGTACGAGGCGACGCCCGGTGGTTGGCGACTGGGCGCACACGAGCGCTGTGCCGAATTGCTTGCAGCGCGCGGCGCGTCGGCTGCGGCGCGCGCCCACCACGTCCAACGCTCCGCGCGCGAGGGCGACCTCGGCGCAGTGGCCGTTCTGCGCGAGGCGGGTGAGGGCGCCGCGCGGCTCGCACCAGCAAGCGCGGCGAACTGGTTCGCCCACGCACTTCGCCTCCTTCCGGCGAGGCGCGGCCCCGGCCGAGCGGATCGAGCTCCTGCTCGCGCGTTCTGCAGCGCAGACCGCGAGCGGGCACTTCGCCGACAGTCATAGCGTCCTGTTGGACGCGCTCGCGATCGCTCCCGACGACGCGACGGTCGCGCGCAGGTGCGCTGCCGTCGAGAGTTTGCTCGGACGACACGAGCAGGCCGGCGCGCGCCTTGCGAGCGCGATCGAGCGCCTTCCTGATCAGGGCTCTCCCGAGGCCGTGGCACTCATGAACGAGCTTGCGGTGAATCTCGTCTGGCGAGCGCGATACGAAGAGATGCACGCGTGCGCCGAGCGTGCAGTGGGCGCGGCGCGACGGCTCGGAGACCCGCCCTTGACCGCGGCGGCGCTCGCCCTGCTCACGCTGGCGGAGTCGATGACCGGCGCGGCCGAGCGTGCGAAGGCTTGTCGCCGAGAGGCTACGGCCCTCGTCGATTCGCTGTCGGACGAAGACCTCGCCCGCCACCCGGAGTCCGCGACCAGGCTCGCCGGGACGGAGCTCTATGCCGGGTTGGTACGCCGACGGTGACAGACACGCAACCCGTGCACTTGCCGTGGCACGCGCCACCGGGCAGGGGGCGAGCTCTTTCTCGTGCTCGTCCTGACTTTGGGCGGGCTTTGGCGCATGCGCGGCAAGCTGGCCGAGGCGGGCGAGCTGCTCGACGGTGGCATCGAGGCAGCGCGCCTGCTCGGCAACACGCACGCGCTGGTGTGGAGCCTCGGCAGCCGTTCGGCAGCGGCGCTCCATGCCGGCGACGTTGCCCTGGCGCTCGCGGCCGCACAGGAGGCCGTCGACCTCACCGCAGATCTCGACGAGGGCTTCCACTCAGCTGAGGCTGCCGTGGACCTCGCCCGTGCGCTTCTCGAAACGGGGAACCGCAACGTGCGGCCGACTTGCTCGTTGGTTCCGCAGGAGGCGAGGAGTTGGTGCTCATCGCCGGTGGCCCGAGGGCGCATTACCTTCGAGTCGCTCACGCTCTGTTGGCTTGCGCTGGACCGCCCCACCGATGCGAGGCGTGCAGCCGTCGCTGCTGGGGCCTGGGCCTCGTCGCTGCAGCTTCCGATGGCGATCGCCTGGGCCAATCGAGCGGCGGCGGCGGTCGATCTCTATACAGGGAACGCCTCGGCGGCGGCTGAACGGGCGCTGCTGGCGGTGGCCGGCGCTGAGGAAGTGGGGGCGCCGATCGAGGCAGCGCTCTCGCGCACGCTGGCGGGACGCGCTCTGGCGCAAACCGGCGAGGCCGATCGAGCCGTTTCGGAGTTGCAGCACGCTGCGGCGGCGCTCGATGGCCTGCGGCGCACTGCGTTGGCGAGACGAGGCCGAGCGCGAGCTGCGCAAGCTCGGCCACCGCGTCCATCGCCGAACACGACGCGGCAAAGCCGGCGCGACCGGGATCGAAGCCTTGACCTCGCGCGAGCTGCAGGTCGCGCGCCTGGTCGTCGACCGGAAGACGAACCCCCAGATCGCCGCCGAGCTGTTCCTCAGCCAAAAGACGGTGGAGACTCACCTGCGCAACATCTTTCGCAAGGTCGATGTGTCTTCCCGAGTGGAGCTCGCGCGCACCGTCGAACGCGCCGACAGCGACGGTCTCTAAACGTGCCAGCGCGCATCGCCGGGGCTTGTGGCCTCCTCGCATTCGTGACGTTCAACGTCGCTTGGATCGCGGGTGGTCTGGCGCAACCATCCGCCTACAGCGTGGCGAACGATGACATCTCCGGACCTCGGTGCGATGACGGCCACAAGCCCTTGGATCTACAACCAGGTCGGGCGAACCTCACAGGCGTCCTCGTGGTTTTGCTCGGGCTTGGATTGTGGCGCGCGCTCAGTCCCGATGTCATCGGCCGCATCGGCGCAGCCGTGTTGATCGCCGAAGGCACCTCGACGTTCTTCGACGGCATCTTCCACCTCGATTGCCAAGGAATCGATGCGGCGTGCGACAACGTCTCGTGGCACTCACGCGCCCACAAGATCGAGTCGGGCTTCACCGCAGCGTTCTCGCTCCTTGCACCGCTCATTCTTGCGTTCGCATTCCGCCGGAACCCCGGCTGGCGCGATTCGTGGATCCCGAGCGTTCTCACTGTGCCTGCCGTCCTCGTTGCGAACGCTGCGTTCTCGACCGTCGGTGACGGTGCTGCAACGCGCGCGGGCACCGTGGTCATCTTTGCTTGGATCGCTTTCGTCAGCGTGCGCCTGCTCCAGAAGGGCGAGACCGAGGCGCCAGCGTTGTCCTGAGACTGGCGCGGGCAGTGAAAGCGGTGTGGAACGGGAGGCTCTTGCGGAGGCTCCCGTTCCACGATCGTCACAGCCGCTACCGCGGCGTGAAGAAGCCGGTAACGGTGCCCTGAATTGTTGCCATGCCCTCCGGGCCGAGAAGAGCGTCTGAAGCGGAATCGTGCAGGTGATCGTCGGTGCGATCAGGCGCCGCTTTCGACGAGGTGTCCGTTTCAGGCATCGGGCTACCGCCGGTGGGCGTGAACGTGAACGTGGTGTTGAACGCCGTCGGGATGAACACTGGACGTGCTGCCGACGACATGCGCGGAGTGTGAACTCGCCGTTCCCGTTCACAACGACCATGATGCGACAGTGGCCGCTACACATGGCGCTGATCTGGGCAGAGTTCTTCGCGTGACTTGGATCCGCGGTTGCTACCGGGACCATGACCGCTGTCGCAAACGCCAGGCACGCAACGGCAGTAGTTAGGCGCCGTTTCATTGCTCTCCCTTCCGCAGTGGTGGTGCCTGCTCCAGCACGGATCCTGTTGCCGTTCACGGGTGGCGCTGCCGATACGCCGCGCGCGCCTGAGGGTCGAGGGCGCGGCTCGGACGACGCCCCTGCTCGCGCGCGTCGAATCAGAGGTGTATGCCATCCCGACCCACAGAGCAGGGCTGGCGGGTCATCGAACGGGGACGTTCGGCCCGTTCCTTGATCTCGCGAAGCATCTTCCGGCTCATCACGAAGCTGAGCACCTCCAGTGGGCTCGACGATGAGCCGCGCCCGTTCGCGTATACGCGTATCGCTCGCGCACGAGCAAACGCGTCGTCTTGTCCGGCCCGTCTCGGAGCACAAACGCCCAGGTGAAGTCATACGGGGGCGCCGTGTTCCCGATCGGAATGCCACCTCGAAGAACGAGTGATCGCCCGTGCTCGAGAGAGGCCACGGCGAGGCCGACCTCCGGTGCAGAACCTGACCTCGTCGCCGACAACGAAGGTCTTGCCACTCAGGCACGATCCGATCCGCGCTGTGGATGTCGCAGCCAACCAGGTTTTCAGAAGTCGTAGCTGTAGAACCCGCCGCGCCCCTGCCCGAGCTGGGCGATCCAGGGCCAGACCTTCTCAGCCGAGGCGCGAATGGTGATCGCGCGGGTTGCGATGAGGTCGGCTTTCTCGATCAGGTCATCGCCGGGAAGCGGCCCCTCGGACTCCTCATCAGTAGCGCCCCACCTGAGCTGCCGAGGCCTTCCAACGAGGATGTAAGCGGCCGTCGCCATGGCAGTTGCTCTCAATACAGATCGAGGTCTCACTAAGATCCGTCCCCTCAACAGTCGCGGTTGCCGTACTAACGACAGCGATCCCACGCGACCAGGGCTTTCACCATCGGGAACGGCACGCACAACTGGCGGGCCGCATCATCGCTTCAGCGCCGATCAGCACCCGAGCGCGCTCGTCATCTTCGAGACAAGCCTGCGGGAAACCCGTAACGACGTTCACGGTCGCCGCGGATGTCTGCGCGCTTCCAGGATGTCAGCCTTCGCTGAACCCACAAGAAGGAGGCATCAGTGAATCGCTTGATGATCATTGCCCGTTTGCGGGAAGGCGCCCAGCAGGAGGCCGAGGAGCTCATCGCCGCGGGCCCGCCTTTCGATCTCGAGGAACTCGGCTTCCACCGGCACGCGGCGTATCTGACTGCGGGAGAAGTCGTTTTCCTCTTCGAGGCGCCAGAGGTCGAATGGATCGTCAACGACATCGTCGACGACGTCGTGATCTCGGCGGCTTTCGGTCAGCTGGCACAAGCTCATCGACGGGCCTCCACGCTTTGCGCACGAGCGCTTCTTCTGGTCACGTGAGTCGAACAAGCTCGGGATCGGGCTCGGCGTCTAGGCCGTCAGGAGAGCCAGATGAACGTACAGCGATCCAGCGTCGACCTCTACTGGCTTCCGCTAGGAGCCGGGGGAACTCCGTGCGGCTGAATGGACGCGTCTTCGAGGCGGTGGCAGCGAGGCTCGCACGGCGGCCTCCCTGCGACCTCTACCACTCTGCGCTTGTAGTGCGGGTGCCGGAGGGGCGGTTCGTGATCGAGCAGGCGCCCATCTCTGACGGCAATGGCGTGGAACGCGGGGTGGTTGCCGAGGGTGCGGTCGGAAGCCGCTGGGCAGGTCGCTTCCGGATCTTCCGCTACGAACTGCGCCGCTGGCGGGACGGCGTCATTCCAGACGTACGCGAGTCGGTGGAGAGTCCACGGCGGCTGACGGACGATCCAGGCACGTCACGGCGACTGCTTGACCTGGTGACCGTGGTGCCCACGCCCGTGTGGGGCCGCGACGAGCAAGGTGCTGGCGAGATGTGGAACTCCAACTCGTTCATCTCATGGCTGATTGCAAGCAGCGGCCTCGATGCCGAATCGATCCACGTCCCAGCGGGTGGACGCGCACCAGGGTGGCGCGCTGGACTCGTCGTCGCCTGCCGATGACTCTCGACTCGCGCCGTGGGCCCACGACCGCCCCTCGCGTTGCTCGCTGCGCTCAGCTTCCTGTACCGGCTTCTCCGTGGGCCGATCCTGACCTGGGGAGCGACCGGAGAAGAAGCGGCCGCGCGCCTGCCAGGGGATGAGCTACTCGATGACGCACATGGGATCAGTACGCGTGCAATCACGATCGACGCGCCGGCCGCGACTGTCTGGCCTTGGCTTGCGCAGATGGGACCGTCGCCGCGGGGTGGTGCCTACACCTACGACTGGATCGAGAACCTTCTCGGCCTCGACATGCACAGCGTCGACCGCGTCCTGGCGGAGTTCCAGCATCCCCAGGTCGGCGACACGATCGGCCTTGGCCCGAATCGGATGCGCCTCGAACGGGTCGACCCTCCGCACGTGCTCGCTTGGCGCTCCGAGGACAGCAACTGGGTCTGGACGTTCCTGCTGGAAGAGCAGGCCGGCACCACGCGCCTGATTAGCCGCAACCGTTTCCGCCTACCTACGCTGGCTGCACGCATCGGCATGTTGCCGATGGAGCCAGGCTCGCTTGTAATGGAGCGGAAGATGCTGCGCGGGATCAAAGAGCGGGCCGAGCGGCTCGCCTCCGGAACCAGCGATCCCCGCTGTGCCCCTCCGTTCGGCACAAACTGCTCCGCCGGAGAGGAGCGCGCCGTGAACGACGAAGGGCCCGCACGTGCAGGCCCTTCGTTCCAATCCATGCTGCGTGTTACGGCGTCGCTGCGAGCGCGGCGTTCGAGTTGATGAGGCCCCACCCGAACTTCGTGTCGTAGTTCGGGACGCCGAGGTCGGTGGTGTGCCGCTCGATGATCGTCTCGACCTGATCCGGTGTGAGGTTCGGGTCCTTCCCGAGGATCAACGCGGCGAGACCGGTCACGTGCGGCGTGGCCATCGACGTGCCGCTGTCGTAGTTCCAGGCCATCACGACGTTGAACGCGGTCGCGTTCGCCGGCGGCAAGGCGGCGATCGCCTCGCCGTCGGTCTGCGACAGCGAGATGGCGGGAATCCACGGCGTGCCGTTGTCATCGACGGTGCCAAGCGTCCCGCTGAAGTTGCCCGGGCCGTTCGCCGCGTTGTTGAAGACGATCGCGGCGGCAGCGCCGGCCTTCATCGCACTGTCGACCTTCTGGGCGAAGCTGACCGCGCCGCGCTGGATCAGCGCGACGAAGCCGGCGGGCGGATTCGTCCCGCAGTCGGCCGCCGTCTGGCCGAGCTTGCAATTGACGAGCGAGCCGGTGATGCCACTGACCGGCGTCGCTCCGGCGAACTCCATCGGCAGCGCCGCGTACGTGGTTCCGCCGATCGTGGCGAAAGCGTCGCGACCCTCAGTCGTCGGGAACGACGACGAGATTGTCGACGCCCGGGGCGACGACGTCGAGCTGCGCGCCGGTGTTCGAGAACGACGCGAGCTGGTTCCTCGAGTCGACCGCGCCGACCGTGAGAACGCTCTGGTACCCGCCCGGGAACGAGACCTTCTTCGAGGCATCGTTGCCCGACGCGACGACGATCAGCACGTGGAGGTCGTTGCGGATGTGGTTAGTAGAGCGCCGCTTCGGCCTGCGACCTGTCGCCGCCGCCGAGGCTCATGTTGATGACCTGGCAGCCGTGCTGTGCCAGCCACAGCACACCCGCCATGACTTCACTCGTTTCGCCGCTCACGGTGCCGTCCGCCTGCGTCTTGAGGACGCGGGCTTCCTTGAGCTTCGCGCCGGGCGCGACGCCGACGATGCCAAGGCCGTTGTTGGCGCCGAGCACGATGCCCGAAACGTGTGTCGCGTGCGTCTCCGTCCGCTGAACGCCAAGGGCGTAGACGTCCGTCGCGTGGAGACCCGAGGTGTTGCTGAACACGTCATAAGTGTCGACGAGGTTCGGCGCGAGATCGGGGTGGTTCGTGTCGAGGCCGGTGTCGGCGACGCACGCCGTGACACCCCTGCCGGTGTTGCCCGCGGCCTGCGCCTCGACGGTGTGCGTTGTCACGAGGCCGTACAGCCCGTTGCTGATGCTCGGGACGAGCTGCGAGGTCGGCAACGTCCCCGACAGCGACAGCGGGGTGCGAACTCCGTCCGTCTCGACGTAACTGACGCCGGACTGGCTGCGAATGTCTGAAGCCTTTCCGGACGGCAAGTCAACGGCAAGCGCCGAGATCGAGCCGAACTCACGCCGGATCTTGCCCCCACGCTCGCGATCGCGGCGCGGTCGGCCGCCGTCGGGGCGTGGTTGTACCCGACGAGCAAGTGCTCACGAGACGGCGCGGATGTGGCCGCCGATGCGCCCGCGATCAGCGCGAACGCGCCGACGGCAAGCGCAGCTAGAAATGCCTTCAAGTGTCTCCCCTCTGGACTGACTATCTGGAACCCGGTCGACCCCTTCGACCGGCGCGGGGCATTGATAAAGGCCCCAAAACGCGATTCGTATACCGACCGAAAGACGACCTCCGACCAGCTAGCGCACGGTATTCAGGACTTCGAGCAGCGGTCCGATCGTCGAGCTTTCGGAAAATAGGGTCGGCGCAGGTGCCGCGGCGATTGACCGTGTAGCGGTTTCGCCGTCCCGATCTTGGCGCGGGTGACGTAACCCTCAGCAACTAGCGTCGGCCAGGATTCCGCTGAGTTGCCCGTTCCGTGATCCCGACCTGATCCCGCGATGTCGCGCGTGCGGGCCTGAGGGTCACGGGCAATGCAGAGCAGCACATGCGCATGGTTGGTGTAGGAAAAGCCAGCGTCCTCGGTGGCTGGTTCCTCTGGCTACCGGCGCGCGGATCTCAGGCATTTGCGACTCCAAAATCGCGACTCATAAATCTGCTGGCCTTGAAGACACGAAATATCTGTCGTACTATACGGGGATCTGCCGCCGCCCGAGCCGCACCGTTTTCGTGGGCAGCTATGGGAGCCGTTCGTGACACCGTTACAACTTTGCCGCTCGTGCAGGACGTTGGAGTGCTGGACCATTGGAAGACCGCGGTCGCGCATCTGGGTCGCGTTCGTCGTAGTGGCGGTTGGACTCGGCATCGACGGTCGGCACACACACGCTGACCGCGTCCGAGCAGTCGACGGGCGAATCGGCACGTGCGGAGCAGTTGCTCACAAGCGCCGGATTCGACACGCCCGCGGCGGAGAGCGTCATCGTTCGCTCAGAGACGCGAACCGTCGCTGACCCGGCCTTCCGCTCGACCGTGCAGAGCGTGCTGGCGAAGCTGCGGACGATGCCGCAGGTGACGAACTTGCGCACCGGTGCGCGGCGGTCAGATCTCGCAAGACCGGCACGCACAGCTGATCGAGTTCGACATGAAGGGAAGCTGGACACGGCCGACGCGCGGGTGCAACCGCTGCTCGACGCTGTCGCAGGCCTGCAGAAGGCGAACCCCTCGCTTCACGGTCGCGGAGTTCGGCTTTGCGAGCGCGACGCACGAGTTGAGCAAGACGATCGACAAGGACTTCGCAGAAGGCGGAGAAGCTCTCGGTGCCGATCACCTTCCTGATCTTGCTGCTCGCGTTCGGTGCCTTCGTCGCCGCCGGCGTGCCGGTCTTGCTCGCGTTCTCGGCGGTGCTTGCGTCGGTCGGGCTCTCGGCGCTCGCGAGCCACGTCTTCCACGCCTCCGACGCGACCCAGTCGGTGATCCTGCTGATGGGGATGGCGGTCGGGGTCGACTACTCGCTCTTCTATTTGAAGCGTGAGCGCGAGGAGCGTGCCGCCGGCCATGAAGGGCATGACGGCGCTGCTTCCGCGCCGCGGCAACCTCAGGACAGGCGGTGCTGATCTCCGGGCTCACCGTGCTGGTCGCGATGGCCGGGATGCTCTTTGCCGGCACGAAGATCTTCACGTCGATCGGGATCGGCGCGATGCTCGTCGTCTTCTGCTCGCTCGTCGGATCACTGACCGTGCTGCCGGCGCTACTCGGCGAAGTTCGACCGACCACATCGAGCGCGCGGCCTGCGCCAGGTGCTCGCCGCGACAGTCCTCGCAGGTCCTTGCGCCCGTTCAAGAGCACAACCGCGATGGCTCGTCTGGCTGCGCGAGACGCCGACTGCTGCTGCAACGCCTCAAGGGCAACCGGCAGGAGTCGAGGCTGTGGGGCTTCGTGATTGCGCAAGTCGATGCGCCGTCCGCTGATCGCAGTCGGTGCTCTCGGTGGGGCTGCTGGTCGTCCTTGCGCTGCCGGTCACTCGAATCTGCACACCAAGCAGTCGAGCTTCACCGACCTGCCGAAGAGCCTGAGCATCGTGAAGACCTACGACACGATCCAGGCGTCCTTCCCCGGCTCCCAGGATCCCGCGCACCTTGTCGTCAGGGCTGACGACGTGACGACACCGCAATTCGCGAAGGCCTATCGCCGAGTTCAAGAAACGCGCGCCTCGCGACCGGGTGTGATCCAGCAGCCGATCCGCGTCGCCGTCAACAACAGCGAAGACGGTCGCGCCGGATCGACTTCCCGCTCGCCGGCGAGGGCGGCGACGCAACGTGCTGTGCGCGCACTCGCGACTCTGCGCACCGAGGTGATCCCGCCCGTGCTCGCGACGCTGCCGGTCGAGAACCGAGCAGGCCGTTACCGGTGCGACCGCGGCCAATGTCGACTTCAACAAGACGATGAAGTCGCGCGCGCCGATCGTGTTCGCGTTCGTGCTCGGGCTTCGCGTTCCTGCTGCTGCTCGCTGACGTTCCGCTCGATCGTGATCCCGATCAAGGCGATCATCGCTCAACCTGCTCTCCGTCGGCGCCGCCTACGGCGTGCTCGTCTGGATCTTCCAGTACGGCCACCTGCGAGGAGCTGCTCGGCTTCCACTCCAACGGCGGCTATCGTCACCTGGCTGCCGCTCTTCCTGTTCACGGTCCTCTTCGGGCTCTCGATGGACTACCACGTCTTCATCCTCAGCCGCGTCAAGGAGCTCGTCGACCAGCGGCGTCCCGACCGACCGAGGCGGTCGAACGCGGCATCCGCTCGACCGCATCGACGGTCACGAGCGCCGCCGCCGTGATGGTCGCCGTCTTCGCGATCTTCGCGACGCTGAGCGCGCTCGACATCAAACAGCTCGGCGTCGGCCTCGCCGTCGCGGTGCTGCATCGACGCGACCGATCATCGCGGCGTGCTGCTGCCGGCGGCGATGAAGCTGCTCGGCGAGTGGAACTGGTACCTCCCAGCTGGCTCGAATGGATGCCCGAGCTGAACGCCGAAGCCAAGCTGGACGAGGACGCACCCTCGGTGCCACCGGTCCCGGTCGCGTGATGGCGACCGAGCGATACGACGTGGCTGTCATCGTCGGTGGGGGTCAGGCGGGTCTTGCGATCGGCTACTTCCCGAGCGTCAGGGAAGGGTTCGTGATCTTCGACGCGGCCGCTTCGATTGGTGCGCCGTGGCGCGCTCGGTGGGATTCACTTCGTCCTCTTCACGCCGCGCCGCTATGACAGCCTTCCTGGACTGCCGTTTTCCCGGCGACCCCGAGGGCTGCCCGACGCGCGATCGAGGTGATGCCGCCTACCTCGCGAGGACTGCGCAGAACCTTCAAGCTGCCGGTCAGGCTCGGTAGCAAAGGTGCGTTCCATAACGAAGGACGACGGACGTTTCTGCTCGGCATAGCGAACGGCGAGCCGTCGAAGCTCGCCAGGTCGTCGTCGCCACCGGCCCCTTCCAGACGCCGCGCGTTTCCCGGCTTTGCCGGCGAGCTCGCGCCCAGGTGTTCCAGACTCACAGCCGGGGCTATCGCACGCCCGAGCGACGTGCCGGAGGCTCGGTGCTGGTCGTTGGGGCGCGGCAACACCGGCTACCAGATCGCCGGCGAGCTCTCGGCGACGCATGACGTCTCTCGCCTGTCGGCGGTCGCCAGAAGCCTCTGCCGCAGAAGGTCTTCGGCCGCGACACTCTTTTGGTGGCTCGTGACGACACGCCTGTTCAAGGCGAACATCGACTCCCGGCTCGGGAAGAAGCTGAGTTCAGCGCGACACGCTGATCGGTTCGAGTCCAAAGGCGCTCGAGCAGCGTGGGGTGAAGATGGAAGCCGCGAGAGCGACCGGCGCCTCGGGCCGGACGACGACATTCGCTGACGGCAGCGACCTCGCAGTCGATGCGCGTGATCTGGGCAGCTCGGGTTTCGGCCTCGACCACTCGGTGGATCAAGCTTCCGATCTTCGACGGCGACGGTAAGACACGTCATCGGCGAGGGGCGTGACGGACGTCTCGGGTCTCTACTTCCTTGGCCTTCCGTGGCAACACACACGGGGATCGGCTGCTGCTCGGCTGGGTGCAGGACGATGCCGAGTAGCATCGCAGGGCGTTCTCGGCCCCAGGTGGGCGTGCGCGACGAACAGCACGCCTCGGAAATGCCGCGGGCAATCGCAACTGGGACGCCTGCGTGAGCGTCGTCCGCAATGGCCGTTGGAGCCCACAAGCGATCGAACGAGAGACTTGGTTTGTCGCCGTCGGCGCGGTCGTCGGCCTGGCGCTTGGAATCTCGTCAGCGTGACAACTGACGTGCCCTTAGCGCCGGAGGCCGGATTGCTCCTCGGTGCCTTGGTCGGCTGGTTCTCACGCACGCACGACGACACCGTCCCATGCCTAACTAGCGACCAACAGGGCACGCCGCCTTTCGCAGCATTGGAGGCCAGCAGGGTGCGGACCTTCCGCTGCGTCGAGCCGGGAGCTTACGCCTGAACGGCTCCGTCGGTCTTGTGAACGATGACCTCGCCGTCCGTGATCTTCGGCGCATTCGGAGGATCTTCTCGAGCTTCTCGTCGCGCACCCACTCGGATGCGACACGAGTCGACTCGTTGGCCTGAGTCGAAGTGTCGAAGAGGCCGATCGAGCTCGCGACACCGTTCACCGGTGTCGATGAGGAAGTAGTCCGTTGAAGCCGGGCAGCTTGCTCAGACGCGGAGCCAAGCTCTCGCCGACCTTCTTCGTCAGTTCGTCCTTCTGGCTGACGTCGATACCTTCGTAACGTCTCACGGTCGCAAACATCTGTTTGCTCCTAACTTCTCTGTTCAGGGTTGGAGAACTCCGGGTCGAGTTCTCCTGATGCGCTCAGGCCAGGTTTCGCAAGTCGAAGAGGAACTCTCGAAGCCTCAGCGGCTTCCGCGCTAGGCCTACGCGCTGACCCACCACATAGCCGCGATCTCGTTCCGCCGCGGACCAGACGCTGCTTTCGCAATTCTGACTGCGTACTATGTGTGGTAGCTGAGACGAAGTCGGTGACGCTCCTGCGTCCTCCCGCTTTCGTGCGGAGGTGAAGCAGCAGTGGAAGCGTCGCGTATCGACGGTCGGTACCGCCTGTTGGTCCACGCACTGGTGCGCATGCATCGTTCGCGCCGGATCAAGTGGGCACTCACCGCTGGGCTCGGTCGCAGTTGTGATCGTCCTCGTGTTGCTGGCGGCTCGTCATTTCGCAACGACATCCTGGCCGCTTTCGACCGGGACACCCGGCTTTGCTATTCGCCGTAGGGCTGCTTCTTTTGTCTTGGCGCAATGGCTGAGAGGCATACGGGTGGGGACGGCTCTTCACAAAGGAGGAACGGCCCAAGCCCCTTGCGCTCGCTGCCGCCAACGGCGGCGCTGCCCCTGATCGGGGTTGCGCTTCCTGGCCGCTTCGACGACGCCATGCGAGTCGCCGTCGTTCGCCGCTACAAACCCTGTCCTACCGGTGTGCGCGTGCTCTGCCTCTCGCTCGTCATGCTCGGCCTGATCGACAGCGTCGCCGCTTGCGCCGCTTGCTCTTGCTGCAGCCGTTTCCGGAGACGCGGGAAACGCCGTGCGCGCAGGACTGACAGTCGTTGCGGTCGCCGGTCTGGCGGCCGCCGCAATCATCGTCGCGCTGCCACGCGTGGTCGCAAGCAGGCACTGTTTGCGCTTCCGGCTCGGCCGCTGGCTGACCCCGCGCACGACCTCGCTACGGCGCGCGTCGCACGGCGTGCGCCTCTCGTGCTCGCCTGCTGGGTCGTCCGCGCAGGTTGCGGTCTTCTACTTGCCCGGGCGCGCTCGGGATCGGCTACTCGCTCCCACTCGCGCTCGTCTTCCTTTGCGCCGGCGCAGCGGCAGCCGCGCTCCCGATCGGTCACCAGGGCGCCGCGACGCAGGTCGGGGCCGGCGGCTGCGGCCCTGATCGCCTCGGGCGTAGGGGCCTCCCAGCACTCAGTTTCGCGGTCTCGATCGCGACCCTCGGTACCTCACCGGAACCGCAGTCCTCGTCTTCGCGGTTTGTGTTCGCAGGGCACCCGGGCGCTCATGCGGCGAATCGACCCGCCACCCGTTTGGGTCTGAAGAGAGCTCACGCTCAGAGCGAGCTGCGCGCTGGTCCGCGACTCAGTCCCGCGCTTGCGCGCAGGGTCCACCTCGCGGTTAGGTGTGGATTCCGGGTCTCGCCGGCTTACTTGCGCGGATTCGTCCCTGCGGCGCATCGCCTCATAGAGCCGCGTCCCAGTGACCGGAAATCTCTCCAAGCGCACGAGCCGTCGTTGGTGCAGCCTCTTCTAGGTCCGCGTGTTTCACCTTCTCGACCGCGGCAAGCCGCTGGTCAAGGTCATCGAGCTTACTCGGCCGAGCGCGCTCGGTTCCTGAGCGATCACCTCGAAGTCCTGCATAACTGAAACCTACCGCGAGAACCTGCGCGCAATCGCGGCGTATTGGTGTGTAATCCAGCCCATGACCAACGGCGCTCCTGCATACTGTCGCTTCACCGCCGGCGGGAACAGGCCCACCGATCTTGCTGCTGCACACCTGGTGGGGGCTCAATCAGCCGATCAAGGACACTCGCCGACCGACTCGCGGGTGACGGGTTCACGGTCATGGCCCCGCGACCTTTTCGGACGGATACCGTCCTGACGACGATCGAGGACGCGGACGCGCACGGCCAGAAGATGGACAGCGAGTAGCGAGGCGGATCCTGGGGCTCGTGGGGTCACGCGCTGGACGACCTACTCGCCCACCCGGATGCGCTTGGGGAGCACGCCGCGATCGTCGCTCTCAGCTTTGGCGCCTGGTATGCGAGGCAAGTGGCCGAGGTGCGGCCCCAGGTCCGCTGCCCTCGTCTCCATCTACGGCGACGTCTTCGAAGGGCCCGAAGGGCGTTGCCTACCTCGGCCATTTCCGCCGAGAACTGACGAGTTCTGTCAACTCCGAGGCCGAGCTGCAGGCCGCTACCGATCGCGGCGAGGCCCACGTCTACCCCGGCACGAAGCACTGGTTCATGGAGGACGATCGACCCGAGTACGACGCCGCGGCCGCAGGGGCTCGCCCTACTCGCGCACGGTCGAGTTCCTGCGGCAGCACCTCGCGTGAGGGTCCCGACCGCGATCGCAGTCGTTGCCGTGCTTGCGTCCGTCGCGGTCTCGGCTGCGTGGAGTGCAGGCGGCGCGCGCAACTCCTCGCTGCGACGCCGAAGGTGAAAACCGCCCTGCGCGGGCCTTCATCCGAACCCACTCGAACCTGACGGCGCGCTCGATCCGCGGGCCTCTTCGGGGACGTACGTATTACGGCGGTTACCAAGGCCGCGAGTACGCGGTCGCGGTGTTCTCGATTCCACGGCTCGGCACGCAGGATCAACCGGAAGTCTTCAGACGACCCACCGCTGGTGTCTGGCGCGATCTCGGCGACACCGGCGGCGACATCTGCCCGCCGACGATCCCTCTACCACTTCTGAAGGTCTGGAACTTCCAACGTTCGAGCACGACCGAGAGCAACGGCCGGTCGGTCCAGTGCTACTGCGCCTCGCCACTGAGCACAGATGAGCGAACAGGAAGTCGATCGCCTCTTCGAGCTTCCACCTGAGGAGTTCACCGCCGCGCGCAACGAGCTGGCACGCCGGTTGAAAGACGACGGAGACGCTTCCGCAGCCGCTGACGTCAAGCAGCTCCAGCAAGCCGAGCATCGCCACCTGGGCGATCAATCAACTGGCGCGGGAACAGCAGGGCGCAGTCAAGTTGCTGCTGGAGTCGGCCGCAAGGTTGGGAAAGCTCAGGAGAACGCGCTCAAAAGCGGCGGGACGGGAGATGCACCTACGGCGCGCGCAGGCCGACGAACGAAGGCTCTGCGCGAGCTCACCCAGCAGGCGCAGGGGATTCTCGAGCGCTCGGGACGTTCTGCCGGCAGCACGGTCCGCGACAAGATCGCGTCGACGTTGCGCGCAGCCGCCGTCGACGATGCCGGCCGTGCCGCCTTGAAGGCTGGACGTCTGACCGGAGAAGTGAAGTCTTCGGGCTTCGACGTATTCGCCGGGCTCGAGCTTCCGGCGAAAGCAAGCCGACGAAGCGCGCCGGCCAAGGACGACGAGCTCGCCGAGCGGCGACGCAACAAGGACGAACGCAGGTCCAAACGGCGGGAGCTCGAGAAGCGCGCCCGCGGAGCTGACCGCACGTGCCAAGGAAGACGCAAAGAAGGCCAGAGCTCGCCGAGACCGAAGCCGGCAAGGCACGAAGGGCCGCAGACAAGAGCAGGCGGGAAGCAGACGACGCCGCAGCCGAGCTCGACGAGTTCGATCCGTAGTCGTCGTACGGCCGGGCGCGGCGCCTCGCATGGAAGCGATGGAAAGCATCGCGTGCCCGGTCTGCGGATTCATCGCCGAGACGACAGACGCCGCTCGACTCCGAACGGTGTGGGCCGATCATCTGCTCTGGCGGCTGCGGCGACGACGTCGCGGCGATCACGACCGCCATCGAGTCGTGCGTCGAGCAAAGAGCAGGACCTCTGGCGCTCGGGCATGACGGATGAAGTCCGCAGCCTGACGGCGACGATCGACCTGCTCTGGGAAGCGCTTCGCTATGCACGCCTGGCCGAGCCTCGCCCCACCTCGACGAAGCAGGACGCTTGACCTAACCCAGCTCGCCGTGTCCGATCGCCCGTGAGAGTGAGCGATACTCACCCGCCTCGTGATGCGCAGACTCTTCACGGCGAACCCCAGGGCCTCGCAATGCGACGACTTGCCGTCGCGGCGGCCATCGGAGCGCTTGCGCTCCTCGTCGCGTGGGCGGCAGGTGCGAGGTGGTCTGCGGCCGATCCTGATCGGGTGGGACGCGGCGACGGTCGTCTTCCTGACCTGGGTCTGGGCGACGATCGGCCCGATGGACGCGCGCGTCAGACGGCGCGGTCGGCGCTTGCCGAAGACGACTCACGCGCCGCGGCGGACACGACCCTGCTCGAGCGCAGAGTGTCGCCAGCCTCGATCGCCAGTCGGTCTCACGCTCGCACGAGGCAAACAAGGCCAGCGGCGTGGACGCCCTGCTTCTGACCATCGTCGGCGTGCTCAGCATCGCCCTCGGCTGGGCCGCGATCCACACGACCTTCACGCTCGGCTACGCAGAGGCTCTACTACAAGCCGCCCATGGGCGGCATCGACTTCGAGAGCGAGCCGGACTACCGCGACCTTGCCTACATGGCGTTCACGGTCGGAATGACGTACCAGGTGTCGGACACCCAGATCAGTCGCAGGGAGATCCGGCGCAACGTGATCAAGCACGCGCTCCGTTTCGTTTCTCTTCGGGACCGCGATCATCGCGGTCACCATCAACGTTCGTGGCGAACCTGCTCAACCGTTGAGCGAAGTTTCCGCCGCGAGGCGGGTCTCTTTCAGCGGAGCCTGGCGCGCTCTGACTGTGGTCGCCGGTTCAGCCGGCTAGAGGCGCGCCGGGCTCCGTTCAGGAGCTCAGCCGGTGAAGCGGCCGACGAAGATCGTGACCTGCGAGCCCGCCGGGGATGCTCGAGCCGGCGTGCGGCTGCTGCTCGACGACGAGGCCGTCCTTCGACTGGTCGGCCGTCGGGCGGTTCAGCACGGCGACCTTGAAGCCGGCGTCGCGCAGAGCTCTGCGCGGCCGCCGCCTGATCCTGGCCCGCGACGTTCGGCACACTCGCGTTCGGCTGCGGATTCGGGCCGGTCGAGACGTTCACGCGCACGCGGCGAGCCGCGGCGGAATGTCGTGCCCTGCGCAGGCGACTGCGAGACGACCCGGTTCGCCGGCTGGCTCGAGCGGACGTAGACGACCGTCGGGCGTAGGCCCGAGCGTGTTCAGACGCCGCAGAGCCGGAGTCTGCGCAAGCCCGACGACGCGCGCGGCACGCGGACGGGTCGCCGCAGTCGGTCGTGGTCGCCGTCGCGGTCGTCGTTGTCGTCGCCGTCGTGGTCGTCGTGGCCGGCCCGGTCCCGGTCGAGACGTTCACCGTCACCTCGGAGCCCTTGTCGACTTCCTTGCCGGCCGGAGGCTTCTGGCCGACGACGGTTCCCGCGGGCTTGTCGGAGGGGACGTTCTGCAGGACCGGCTTCGAGGCCGAGCTTCGTCAGCGCCTGCACGGCGGCTCCCTGCGTCTGACCGACGACCTGCGGGACGACGACGGGCTTGACCCCGCTCGAAACGCTGAGCGTGACGGTCGTGCTCGCTCACGGCGGTCACGCCCGCCGACGGCGATCCTGGTCGATGACGATGCCCTTCGGACGCGTCGACGCGACGCGTTTGACCTCGACCTTGAAGCCGAGCGTCTGCAGCTTTGCTACGGCCTGCTGCTACTGCAGCGCCGATCAGATTCGGAACTGCCAGCCGCCCGCTCGAGACGAAGATCGTCACCGTCTGCCCTTGCCGAGCTGCGTGCCGGCGCCGGGCTTCTCGGCGAAGACGACGCTCGGCGGGCGGTTGCTCTGAGCAGTGACCGCCAGCACGTCGAGGCCCTCGTCGTGGATGCGTGATCTGCGCCTGCTGCTCGCGCAGCCCGATCACGTTGGGGACGACGGCCTTGTCGTCACCGCGGCTGAGGAAGTACCAGGCGAGCAGACCGCCGACGACGAGCAGCAGCAGCAGGAGCGAGCCAGAGCCACCAGTAGCGCTCGGGCGGCGGCCCGGCAGGCTCGGCGACCTCCTCCTCCGCCGACGGCGCGAGGCAGGAGTCGCCGGATCAACTCGTCGATGCGGCCCGCACGTGCGCGGCGTCCGCGCGCACGGTCGATCCAGTCGAGCCACGCCGCCTGCTGTCGGCGGGCAGCGCCGCGAACCGGTCCCGCGCCTCTGGGACACGATCGAACGCCGCTGCGACATCGGCGTGGAAGCTCTCGGCGGGTTGCCATCGCGCCCTGTTGCCCCGAGCGTCGAAGAACTAATCGTCAGTCACAGGCACACTTCCTGCCGATGCTCGCCGCTCGCGCCACCCCCGCTGATCTGCCTCGACCCGGGGCATGGAACGATCCGCCGCCATCGGCCGCCAGACCGAGCCGATCGGGCCGGGCTCCTCGTCAGCTGAAGATCAAGGACGGCGGCGGAACTGCCGGCGAGGCTCCGGTTGCGCTTGCGATCGCACTCAAGACTCGAGCCGCTGCTCAAGCGCGACGGCTACCGAGTAGCGATGACGCGCACCGGCCGAACGTATGCCGGCGGGAACATCGAGCGCGCGCGGTTCTGCAACGTGCGTCACGCGGCGCTGATGATCCGGATCCACGCCGACGGCTGCGACCGACTCGTCCCTGCACGGCGTCAAGACACTCGTCCCCGCGCTGCACCGCGGCTGGACCGACGACATCTACGCCTCCAGCGTCGCGCGCCGCCCGCAAGGTGCAGGCCGCGGTCGTGCGGCAGACGCGTGCGCGCAACCTCGGTCTCGTGCAGCGCTCCGATCTGCACGGGGTTCAACTGGGCCAACGTCCCGGCGATCCTCGTCGAGTGCGGATTCATGACGAATCCCGCCGAAGCGGCGTCTCCTGCAGTCGAACGCCGTACCAGTTGAAGGATCGCGCGCGGTCTCGCCGCAGGCGCGGAAGCTTTCGCGCCGATCCGCTAGGCAGCGCAGTCGGCGCAGGCGCCGGTGAGCACGACCTCGTGCTCCTCGACCGAGTAGCCGAGCCCGCCGGCGACCTTGTCGATCGCGCGCTCCAGGCGCACGTCGCTGAATGCCTCGACCTTGCCGCAGTCCCGGCAGACGAGGTGATGGTGATGTGATCGCCGTCGGGCGCGACGGCTCGTAACCGTGCGATCCCGTCGCCGGCGTCGATTCGCTTGACCAGCCGGAGATCCGCGAGCGTCTCGAGCGCACGGTAGACCGAGGCGATCCCGACCGGCCGGCGGGCCCGGCGAAGGCTGTCGAAGATCTCCTGCGCGCTCATGCAGCAGTTCTGGCGGCCGAGGAGCTCGACAACGGCCCGCGCGCACCGCCGCTGCGGAAGCCCGCGCCGATTCGAGCGTTTCCAGAGCATGAGCTGGTCCAGACTCACGGTCGCAGTGTATCGTCCGGACACGTGATTTCGAGAATTGTTCTCATTCTCGTCTCGGTCGGGCTTGCTCGCGGGCTGCGGCACCGGGCAGCTCGGGCGGGAAGAACTCGGTGGTTGCGGCGTTCTATCCCCTCGCCTACGCGGCCGAGCGAATCGGAGGGCCGCGTTCAACGTCGAGAACCTCACGCCGCCCGGCGTCGGAGCCTCACGACCTGGAGCTCACACCGCAGCGAGGTCGGCCGGATCGTCGACGCATCGGTCGTCCTCTATCTGAGCCACGGGTTCCAGCCGGCGGTCAGCAA
>ERZ1370068.11115-contig-9759_pt1 | contig 71631 bp, 123 predicted proteins | sample MGYA00561227_ERZ1370068 | MGnify/ENA primary metagenome ERZ1370068 (study PRJEB38410, sample SAMEA6850437) | metagenome | study: Metagenomic assessment of the ecological functions of the soil: analysis of the soil microbiota associated with the...
GTAGTACTTCGTTCAGTTACGTATTGCTAGGTGGCACTTGAACTGGTGCCCGGCACGATGCGCATCGGCCTACTCGTCAATCCCCAGGGCGCCAATCGCGATTTCATCATCCGTCAAGTTGAGGCTGCCACGCGCACGCGCGAAGCGACTGTGTTCATTGAGGAAGCCCCGACCCGAGGAAACTGACGGGTGCATTCGAGCAATTTTCCAAAGCGCGGGTCCAGGTGCGGTTATAATCGCGCCAAACGGAATGTTCATCAATCAGCGCAGGTCGATTGTTGAACTGGCGCTCAACCCGAGCGGCTGCCAACGATCTATCAAGATCGCGCAGACGTGGACGCTGGCGGACTTGCCAGCTATGGGCTCGATTACAGCGAGAGCTATCGCCGCGCGGCGGCGTGTTCGTCGACAAAATCCTCAAAGGGCGCAAAAGCCCGGCGATCTGCCCATCGAATTTCCAGCCGAGCTCAGAGGTACTGGTCGTCAATATGAAAACGGCGCGCGCTCGGCCTTACGATTTCGCCTGTCTTGCTCGCCCGCGCCGACGAGGTGATCGAATGAAGCGGCGCGAGTTCATCACGCTGCTCGGCGGCGCGGCGGCTGCGTGGCCGCTCGCGGCGCGCGCGCAGCAGCCGGCGATGCCGGTGATCGGGTTCCTCGACCCCACATCGCCTGACACGATCGCGGACCGTCTGCGCGCATTTCGCCAGGGCCTGAAGGACACCGGCTATGTCGAGGGCGAGAACGTGGCGATCGAATACCGCTGGGCCGAGAGTCAACTCGATCGGCTGCCGGCGCTGGCGGCCGAACTGGTTCGCCGGCAGGTCGCCGTGATCGCCGCGTGCCGGAGCGCGCCTGCGGCGTTCGCGGCCAAGGCGGCGACCACGACGATCCCCATCGTCTTCAGCGTCGCCGAAGACCCGGTCAGGCTTGGTCTTGTCGCCAGCCTCGCCCGGCCGGGCGGCAACGCTGACTGGGATCAATTTTTCACTGCTGAGTTGACGGCAAAGCGGCTGGGACTCCTGCGTGAGCTGGTGCCCGCAGCCGCTCGCGTTGCCGTGCTCGTCAATCCGGCCAATGCTGCGAGTGCCGAGACCACGCTGAGAGATGTGGAACCGGCTGCTCGCGCCCTCGGGCTGCAAATCCAGGTCCTACAACGCCAGCACCAGTCAGCGAGATCGATGCGGCCTTCGCAACGCTTGTGCGCGAGCGGCCCGACGCCCTCTTCGTCGGCCCCGATGCGCTTCTTCACCAGCCGGCGCGTCCAGCTGGCCGCGCTGGCGGCGCGCCATGCGATTCCCGCGACTATCTCGGCGCGTGAATTTGCCGAAGCCGGCGGGCTGATGAGCTACGGCACCAGCATCGCGGACGCGTATCGCCAGGTCGGCGTCTATGCCGGCCGCATCCTCAAGGGCGCGAAGCCGGCCGACCTGCCGGTGCGTGCAGCCGACCAAGTTCGAGCTGGTGATCAACCTCAAGACCGCCAAGGCGCTCGGCCTCGACAGTGCCGCCGACGCTGCTCGCCCGCGCCGACGAGGTGATCGGAATGAGGCGGCGCGGAGTTCATCAGGTTGCGCGGGCAGCGCGGCGGTGGTGTGGCCGGCATGAGGTCACCGCACAGCAAGCCAGGAAGCTGGTGTATCGCATCGGAATACTGGAGACAATTTCGCCGGCCCTGAATGCAGCCAACTTTGATGCCCTGCGGAAAGCGCTTCATGCCACTCGGCTACGTCGAGGGGCAAGGCCTAGTCTTTGAATATCGCTCGGCTGACGGTCGCAACGAGCGCTTTCCAGACTTGGCAGGCAGAACTGGCTTCGACTCAAGGTTGACCTGATAGTGACCAGGAGTACGCCGGCGGTCCCTGGCGGTCAAGGCTGCCACCAGCACGATTCCAGTGATCATGGCGGCGACTGCCAATCCTGTCGGGGACGGCGTCGTCGTGGATATCCGCGCGTCCGGGTGGGAATATCACGTGGACCAAGCTCTTTTCACACCGAACTGTCCCCGAAACGGGTCGAGCTCCTGAGAGAACTGGTCCCAGGAATTGCAAAATCGCAACGATTACTGATCCAACCAACCCAGTCAGCGCAGGTCAGCAGGACGATATGAGGGACGGCAGCACAGTCGTTCGGCATAGAGGCGCTGTCTCTTGACGTGCGCAATCGCGACGGCATTGGACTCGCGTTCAGAGGCCGCAGTGAAAAAGCAAGTCGATGCACTCATCGTGCAGAACGGCGCACCGACCCAGGCGAACATGCAACTCACCGTCGACCTCGCGGCAAGCGCACCGGCTGCCCGCAATCTATGCATCCAGAGAGTTCGTCGACGCTAGGAGGTCTGATGACCTACGGGGTGAGCTACCCTGACCTCTATCGCCGCGCAGCCGCTTACGTGGACAAGATACTGAGGGCGCCAAGCCGGCTGACCTCCCGATCCAGCAGCCGACCAAGTTCGAGCTTGTGATCAATCTCAAGACCGCCAAGGCGCTCGGCCTCGACGATGTCGCCGAGTCGCTCCTCGCTGCGCGCCGACGAGGTGATCGAATGAGAGCGGCGCGAGTTCATCACGCTGCTCGGCGGCGCGGCGGCGGCGTGGCCGCTCGCGGCGCGGGCGCAGCAATCGAGCGATGCCGGTGCTCGGGTTTCTCGCCAGCGCGCTCGGAAGCTCGCTATGCGACCACGGCAGCTGCGTGTCCGCAAGGGCTTGAACGAGGCAGGCTATGTCGAGAGGCAGAATCTTCTGATCGAATATCGCTGGGCCGAATTTTCAATACGAGAGACTGCCTGCGCTCGCGGCCGAGCTGGTCAGGCGTCCGGTCGACGCAATCTTTGCCACCGGGAGCGTGGTCTCCGCGATCGCCGCCAAGTCGGCGACGGCGAACATTCCGATCGTGTTCGCAAACGGCAGCGACCCGGTCCAATACGGGCTGGTCGCCAGCCTCAACCGGCCGGGTGGCAACGTCACCGGGATAACCTTCATCAACAGCCAACTTGGACCGAAACGCATCCAGCTGCTCCGGCTGCTGAACCCCAAGACGGCGGTCATTGCCGTGCTGGTCAATCCCAAAATCCGAACGCCGCCGATGCGAAAGACTTCGAGGCCGCCGGTCGCAGCATCGGTGTCGAAATCGTTATCGTCAATGCCAGCACCGAAGCCGGAGTTGAAGGAGGCGTTCAGTCGGGCGGTGGAACAGCGTGCCGATGCGCTGCTGGTCCATGTCGATGCGCTGTTCAACGATCAAGCGGGGAGTCGCAGATTGTCGCACTTGGCTGCGCAGCATCGACTGCCCACGATGATGGCGGACGTCACGCTTCCCGGCTCGGCGGCGGCTTGATCAGCTACGGTGCGGACATCGCGCGATTTGAACCGGCAGGCCGGCGTCTATGTCGCCCGCATTCTGCGAGGGGAAAAGCCGGCCGACCTGCCGGTCGTGCAGCCAACGAATTTCGCGCTGCGGATCAATCTCAAGACCGCCAAGGCGCTCGGACCTCGACGTGCCCCGATCGCTGCTCGCTGCTCGCCGACGAGGTGATCGAATGAGGCGGCGCGAGTTCATCACGCTGCTCGGCGGCGCGGCGGCATGGCCGATTGCGGCGCGCGCGCAGCAGGCAGAGCGGGTGCGGCGCATCGGCGTGCTCATGGGCTTTGCTGCAGACGACCTGGAAGGACGAACTCGGCTAACGGCTTTCGTGCAGGCGCTGCAACAATTTGGCTGGACCGACGGCCGCAACGTGCGGATCGACACTCGCTGGGGCAGTCTGAATGCCGGCGACATCCGCAAATTCGCGGCGGAATTGGTCGAGCTCGCCCCGGACGTCATCCTGACCAGTTCCAGCGCGGCAACCGCACCAATGCTGCAGGCGACCCGCACCATTCCGATTGTGTTCACGATTGTTATCGACCCGGTCGGCGCTGGCTATGTCGACAACCTGGCGCGGCCGGGTGGCAATGCCACCGGCTTTACCATCTACGAATATTCGATGAGCGGGAAGTGGCTGGAGCTGCTCAAGGCGATCGCCCCCAGCTTAACGCGAGCGATGGTCCTTCGTGATCCTGCCGTGGCGTCCGGGCCCGGCCAGTTTGCCGCAATCCAGGCTGTGGCGCCGTCGCTGGGCGTGGAGTTGCGCCCGGTCGATGTGCGGGATGCGGGCGAGATCGAGCGCGCCATCGCGGCATTCGCGCAGCGCGCAAATAGTGGCTTGATCGTGACCGGAAGCACGGGGGCAGCGGTTCATCGCGAGCTAATTATTGCGCTGGCGGCTCGGCATCGGCTACCCGCGATCTACAACAGTCGGTTTTGGCCTGCCGCCGACGGCCTGATGTCCTACGGGCCGGATTTCCTCGACCAGTTCCGGCGCGCGGCCGGCTACGTTGATCGCATCCTCAAGGGCGAGAAGCCGGCCGACCTTCCGGTGCAGGCGCCGACCAAGTACGAGCTGGTCATCAACCTCAAGACCGCGAAGGCGCTCGGCCTCGACCGTGCCGCCGACGCTGCTCGCCCGCGCCGACGAGGTGATCGAATGAGGCGCCGCGAGTTCATCACGCTGCTCGGCGGCGCGGCGGCGCGTGGCCGATCGCGGCGCGCGCGCAGCAGCCGGCAATACTCGCTCAGATCGGATTTCTGGATTTCGGGCCCGCTTCTGCACGAGGCGAGCCGGGTGGAGGCGCTGCAGGGGAGGCTTGCGCGACCTCGGCTACGTCGAGGGCAAGAATATTGTCTTTCGCTTCCGCTGGGTGGAAAGCGTCGAGCAACTGCCTGAGCTCGCGGCCCAACTGGTGCGGATGAATGTCGACGTGATCCTCGCCATGTCTTCGACCATGGTCGAGCCCGCACGACGGGCGACCAAAACGATCCCCATTGTATTCGCAGCTCATGCCGATCCCGTTGGCGTCGGGCACGTTGCGAGCCTCGCGCGGCCCGGCGGAAATATCACCGGGATGTCGATGCTGCTCACCGAGCTCGCCGCCAAGGAACTGGAAATTCTGAAGGAGGTCGTGCCTCACGCGATGCGGGTCGGGGTGCTTTGGAATCCCACGGTGCCGACCCATCCAGGTGCTGTGAAAGCGGTCGAAAGCGCCGGCGAAAAGCTCGGACTTCGGCTCCATTTGGTGCCCGTTGCAACAGTCGACGATTTCGATGGGGCGTTCGTGTCGATGAGCCGGGAAGGCGTCGAAGGTTTCTTGGTGGTGGCGTCGCCCGTCACCTTTTCGCAGCGCGCCCGATTGGCGGAGCTTGCTCTCGCGCACCGGCTGCCCGGGATGTTCGGGTCCAAGGAGAATGTGGTGGCCGGCGGCCTCATCAGTTACGGCGCGGACCTCAACGACCTAGCTCGGCGTTCTGCAGCCTATATTGACAAGATCCTCAAGGGTGCCAAACCAGCTGACCTGCCGGTGGAGCAGGCTTCCAAGTATCAGCTGGTCATCAACCTCAAGACCGCCAAGGCGCTCGGCCTCGACGTGCCGCCGACGCTGCTCGCGCGCGCCGACGAGGTGATCGAATGAGAGCGGCGCGAGTTCATCACGCTGCTCGGCGGCGCGGCGGCTGCGTGGCCGCTCGCGGCGCGCGCGCAGCAGCCGGCGATGCCGGTGATCGGATTTCTCGAACCGCCGCGATCGCCTGACGGCTTCGCGGACCGTCTGCGCGCGATTCCGCCAGGGCCTGAAGGACACCGGCTATGTCGAGGGCGAGAACGTGGCGATCGAGTACCGCTGGGCGGAAGGTCAATACGAGCGGCTGCCGGCGCTGGCGGCCGATCTGGTTCGTCGTCAGGTGAGCCGTCATCGCCGCCTTCGCTGGTGACGCAGCAGCACTCGCAGCCAAGGCGGCGACCACGACGATTCCCATCGTCTTCCTGAATCGGCGGTGATCCAGTCAAACTGGCCTCGTTGCGAGCCTGAACCGGCCGGGAGGTAACGTCATCAGGAGTAAGCACTGCTCGCGGGCACTGTGAACGCAAAGCGACTAGAGCTGCTCGCACGAGTTGGTGCCGCACGTTGCGCTAATTGCCGTTCTCAGTCAATCCAGACATTTCGGAAGTCGAGGCCACGGTTCGAGCGATCTGCAGGAGGCGGCGCGCACGCTTGGGCCTACAGCTCCTTTTCCAGAGCGTTAGGAGCCAGAGCGATCTGGACGATGGCCTTCTCAACTATTGCTGACCAGCAATGCAGGTGCGCTTTTCGTCGATGGGAATCCGTTCTTCGTCAGCAGACGCGATCAACTCATCGGGCTCGCGGCACGCCACGCGCTACCCACGATGTACTTTGAGCATGAATTTCCGTTGGCCGGCGGCCTGATGAGTTACGGCACCAGCTTTGCCGACGCGTATCGCCAGGCCGGCGTTTACGTCGGCCGGATTCTCAAGGGCGCGAAACCGGCCGACCTGCCTGTTCTGCAGCCTACCAAGTTCGAGTTGGTCATCAACCTCAAGACCGCCAAGGCGCTCGGCCTCGAAGTGCCGCCGACGCTGCTCGCGCCGCGCCGACGAGGTGATCGAGTGAGAGCGGCGCGAGTTCATCACGCTGCTCGGCGGCGCGGCGGCGGCGTGGCCGCTCGCGGCGCGCGCGCAGCAGGCGGCAAGGACGACACGCTTGGGTGTGCTGCTGTACAGCACTCCGCAGGCTGAATCGCAAGTGGAACGAGTTCGCAGTGGCTTGCGCGAGCTGGGCTACATAGAGGGACGAAATCTCGTCGTTTCCTACTACTACGCCGAAGGCAAACCCGAGCGTCTGCCCGACTTGGCCGCTGCATTGGTGCGCGAGAGCCCGGATTTGCTGCTGGCGCTTGGCGGCGACGTGGCTCCGCACGCGGCTAAAGCGACGTCGACAATACCAATCGTGTTCGTCAGCAGCGCGGACCCCGTTCAACTCGGGCTTGCTGCAAGCCTTGCCCGGCCCGCCGGTAACGCCACGGGGGTGACGCTCCTGCAGGACGATCTCGCGTCGAAACGCCTGGAGCTTCTCAAGGAGGCGGTTCCGCGCGTCTCGCGCGTGGCGTTTCTGTGGAATCCGGATCATCCCGACAACGAGCTGCGCGAAGCCCAACGGGCGGCGCAGAGTCTCGATGTGCGTCTTCAGCTGGCCGAGATGCGTGGCTCCGGCGATCTCGAGAATGCGTTCCGCGCCGTGACGCAGGCCGACTGCGATGGCCTGTATGTCGTGTCGTCGCGCCACACGGCGCTGAACACTCGGAAGATCGTGGACTTTGCGTCGAAAGATCGCATTCCGTTGGCGGGAGGCTGGGGAGCTTGGGCGCGCGCAGGCGGACTCCTCTCCTACGGACCGAACGTCGACGATATGTATCGCCACGCCATCGACTATATCGACAAGATACTGAAGGGCGCCAAGCCAGGCCGACCTTCCGGTTCAACAGCCAACCGAGGTTTGAACTGGTCATCAACGCCAAGGCTGGCAAGATGATCGGAGATCGATATTCCGCCGATACTGCTCGCCCGCGCCGACGAGGTGATCGAATGAGGCGGCGCGAGTTCATCACGCTGCTCGGCGGCGCGGCGGCGGCGTGGCCGCTCGCGGCGCGCGCGCAGCAGCCGGCGATGCCGGTGATCGGGTTTCTCAGCAGCGCATCGCCGCGACGTGTACGCGCACTCGTGTGCGCGCGTTCCGCCAGGGCCTGAGCGAAACCGGCTATGTCGAGGGCCGGAACGTGGCGATCGAATACCGCTGGGCGGAAGGCCAATACGATCGATTGCCGGCAATGGCGGCCGATCTGGTTCGCCGACAGGTGGCTGTGATCGCCGCGAACGCGCCCCCGCGGCAGCTGGCGGCCAAGACGGCTACCGCGACGGTCCCTATCGTCTTCTGCGGTAGGGCTCGACCCCGTCGCGTCTGGACTCGTCGCCAGCCTGAACCGACCCGGCGGGCAACATCACGGGCGTGACCACTTGAGTTTGGACGAGGTAGGGCCGAAGCGGCTGGAGCTGCTGCGCGAGTTGGTCCCCACGGCGACGATTGTTGCGGTGCTCGTCAACCCGGCCTATCCCAGTGCAGAGACCCAATCGAGAGACCTGCAGGCGGCGGCCCGCACTCTCGGGCTGCAGCTGCATGTCCTGCACGCCAGCACCGAGCGCGACTTCGATACGGTCTTTGCGACCTTGGTTCAACTGGGGCGTAGGCGCGCTCGTGATCGGCAACGATCCATTTTTCAATAGCCACAGCGAACAGCTCGCGCGCTGATGATCCGCCACGCTGTGCCTAGCGATCCACCAAACTCGCGAGTTCGCCGCGGCTGGCGGCCTGATGAGCTACGGAGCCAGTATCGCGGATCTGTACCGTCTGGCCGGCGTCTACACCGGCCGGATTCTCAAGGGTGAGAAACCCGCCGACCTGCCGGTACAGCAGTCCACCGAATCGAGCTGATCATCAATCATGAAGACTGCCAAGGCGCGCTCAGGCCTCATCGGTGCCGCTGGCGCTGCTCGTGGCGCGCCGACGAGGTGATCGAGATGACGCATCCGGCGCCGCAGTCTCCTCACACTCGCTTCGGCGGCGCGGCGGCGGCGTGGCCGCTGGCGGCGCGCGCGCAGCAGCCCGAGCGGATGCGGCGCATCGGCGTGCTCCTGCCCGCAGCCGCGGACGATGCGGAATTTCAGGCCCGCGTCGGGGCGTTCCTGCAGGCGCTGGCGCTATTGGGCTGGACCATCGGCCGCAACGTGCGGATCGACACCCGCTGGGCCGGAGCCAATGCCGCCGACATTCGCAGACACGCGGCGGAATTGGCCGCGCTCGCGCCGGACGTCATCCTGGCCCATGGCGCCTCGACCGTGGGGCCGTTGCTGCAGGCGACCCGCACCGTGCCGATCGTGTTCCCGGTCGTCGGCGATCCGGTCGGCGCCGGCTTCGTCGACAGCCTGGCGCGGCCGGGCGGCAACGCCACCGGTTTCATGACTTTCGAATTCAGCCTGAGCGGGAAATGGCTGGAGCTGCTCAAGCAGATCGCGCCAGAGCGTGACGCGAGTGGCGGTCCTTCGGGATGCCACCCAAGGCTCCGGAACCAGCCAGTTTGCCGCCATCCAGGCCGTGGCGCCGTCGCTCAGGGTGGAGGTCAACCCGGTCAACATGCGCGACGCCGGCGAGATCGAGCGCGCCGTCGCGGCCTTCGCGCGCGCTCCGAATGGCGGCCTGATCGTGACGGCGGGCGCGGCCGGCGCAGCGTCATCGCGATCTGATCATCACGCTGGCGGCCCGGCACAAGCTGCCCGCGGTCTACTACGAACGCTCCTTCGTCGCCGCCGGCGGCCTGATCTCCTATGGGGCCTGATTTCGTCGACCAGTACCGGCAAGCGGCCGGCTACGTCGACCGCATCCTCAAGGGCGAGAAGCCCGCTGACCTGCCGGTGCAGGCTACCAACCAAGTACGAGACTGGTGATCAACCTCAAGACCGCCAAGCGCACTCGGCCTCGAAATTCCGCCGTCATGCTGCTCGCGCCGCGCCGACGAGGTGATCGAATGAAGCGGCGCGAGTTCATCACGCTTCTGGGCGGCGCGACAGTGACGTGGCCGCTCGCGGCGCGCGAGCAACAAAGCGAACGGGCCCGGAGAGATCGGCATCCTGATGGGATTTGCCGAGAACGACGAGTTTGGCAGGCCTATCTTGCGTCTTTCCGGCGTAGCCTGAAGGATCTTGGATGGGTCGAAGATCGCAATATCCGGTTCGACTATCCGATTCTGCCGGCGACAGCCCCGAGCGCACCCGCGCCGCTGCGGAGGAGTTGGTGGCGCTTGCGCCTGATTTGATCTTCGTCTCCACCAATCCTGCCCTATCAGCCACGATGGAGGCGACCCGCATCATCCCCATTGTCTTCACCTGGGTATCCGATTCCGTCGGCAGCGGCTACGTCGCAAGCCTCGGCCCATCCGGGCGGGAACGTGACCGGCTTCACAATTTCGAGAGCCGGCATTCGGCGGCAAATGGTTGGAGGTGCTCAAGGAGGTCGCGCCAAGCGTGCGTCGGGTCGCAGTCCTCCACGTGCCGGAAATATCCGCCAATCTCGCGCTCCTCCGCGCAACTGAAACGGCATCAAGGCGCTGGGAATAACGGTCATCCCCGCTGCCGCGCGCAATGCAGGCGATGTTGAGCGAGTTCTCGCCGCGTTCGCCCGCGAGCCCGATGGCGGGCTCATTGTGACGCCGAGCCCGCTCACCGGCACGCGGCGCGACGTGATCATCGGCATGGCTCGCAAGCTGGCGCTGCCGGCTGTCTATTCGTTCGGATCCTACTCCGCGAGCGGCGGCTTGGTGTCTTATGGAATCGATCAACTGGAGCTGGTGCGAGAGCGCGGCGTCCTATGTGGATCGCATTCTGCGCGGGGCAAACGCGGGCGAGCTTCCGGTGCAACTGCCGACCAAGTACCAGCTGGTGAGTCAATCTCAAGACCGCCAAGGCGCTCGGCCTCGACATTCCGCCGACGCTGCTCGCCCGCGCCGACGAGGTGATCGAATGAGACGGCGCGAGTTCATCACGCTTCTGGTCAGCGGGGCGGCGGCAGCATGGCCGCCGCCGGTTAGTGGCCAACAGGCGCCGATGCCCGTGGTCGGCGTCCTGAGCAGTCAGTCCCAGGATTCAGAGGCCGCGGTGCTGGCGGCGTGGCATCAGGCGTTGAATGAGACCGGCTATGTCGGCGGCCGAAACGTGGCGCTCGAATACCGGTTTGCCGACGGCCATGCCGAGCGTCTGCCGATGTTGGCGACCGACCTTGGTCCGGCGTCAGGTCACGGTCCTGATGGCGAACACCACCCCTCCAGCGTTTGCAGCCAAGGCAGCGACCGCGACGATCCCCATCGTATTTGTGACCGGAGTCGACCCTGTCGAGGTGGGCCTGGTCGCAAGCTTCAATCGACCGGGCGCAAACGTCACCGGCGTGACCTTCCTGTCCAACAAGCTGGTGGCGAAGCGGCTGGAGCTTCTCGCCGCGCTCGTATCGGGGGCCGCGCCGATCGGCATGTTGGCGCATACGCGCAATCCCAATACCGCCTCCGACGTCAGAGACGCGCTGGCGACGGCGGCCGCATTGGGGAGGACGTTGCACGTCGAGAGAGTCGCGAGCGCAAGTGACCTCGACACCGCCGTTGCCGCGCTGGTCCGACAGCGGGATCGTGGCGCTGTTCGTCGCCCCCAGGCGGATTTCCGGCTTTGGCGGCAGCAGATCCTGGCGCTGGCGGAGCGCCATGCGTTGCCGACCAGCTTCTCGAACAGCGACTTCGTCGTCGCCGGGGGCCTTATGAGCTACGGGCCCCACCAGATCGACTCCTATCGTGAGGCCGGCATCTACACGGGGCGCATTCTGAAGGGTGAGAAGCCCGCGGAACTGCCGGTGCATGGTGTCGACCAGGTTCGATTTCGCGATCAACCTCAAGACCGCGAAGGCGCTCGGCCTGACGATCCCGCCGACCATGCTCGCGCTCGCCGACGAGGTGATCGAATGAGGCGGCGCGAGTTCATCATCGCTGCTCGGCGGCGCGCTCGCCGCATGGCCGCTCGCGGCGCGGGCGCAGCAACCCGAGCGGATGCGGCGGGTCGGCGTGCTGATGAGCCTCCCGCAGAATGATCCCGGCGGCAAAGATGAAGTCGCTGGCGTTCCATCAGGGGCTCATGGCCCTCGGATGGGTCGAAGGGCGCAACATCCGCATCGAATTCCGCTGGCCCGGTGGAGATGTCGAGCGCGCCCGAGCCTTCGCCAAGGAGCTGGTCGGGCTCAATCCCGACGTGTTGGTGGGGCGCTCCACGCCGACGACCGCCGCGCTCAAGCAAGAGACGGACAGCATCCCGATCGTTTTCGTCAACGTGGCCGAACCGGTCCGATCAGGCTTCGTCGAAAACCTGGCGCGGCCCGGCGGCAACATCACCGGCTTCACGAACTTCGAGGGCTCGATCGGGGGCAAGTGGCTGCAGTTGCTCAAGGAGGTCGACCCGCATATCACGCGCGTCGCCATTATCTACAATCCGCAGACCGCCCCCTTTGCCAGTTCGTTCTTGCGCTCGGTCGAGTCTGCCGCCCCCCTCCTGGCTGTGGAAGCGATCGCAACGCCGGTGCAAAACAATGCGGACATCGAGATCCAGCTTGACCGCGTTTGCGCGAACAAGCGGGGGCGGTCTGATCGCAATTCCTGACAGCTTCACTGTCGAGCATCGTGACCAGATCATTTCGCAGGCGGCCAATAACCGCCTGCCGGCCCTCTATGCGAACCGTGCCTTTACCTTAGCCGGGGGTTTGATGTCTTACGCCGTCGACACACGCGGTTTGTTCCAACGTTCTACGACCTATGTCGACCGCATCCTGAATGGCGCGAGGCCGTCAGAATTGCCGGTCCAGCAGCCGACCAAGTTTGACCTGGTGATCAACCTCAAGACCGCCAAGGCGCTCGGCCTTGAGGTGCCGCCGATGCTCGTCGCCCGCGCTGACGAGGTCATCGAATGAGCGAGGACCGCATGCCGCGACCGAGGGCCAGGTCGACCGACCGCGCCACCAACGGGGCATGAAGGTTTCGGGGTTCATTAAAATGGGCGCTGGTCTACTCGGTTGGAAACACATGAGCCTCGATTGTTACTCTAACCCTCACTGCTGCGACTGATGAAAAAGGTCTCCACGATGCGGTGCTCTTTGGTTTCGATCTTGTGAGGCCCGTCCAATTTGAAATCTCTCTCGAGATGCTTTGCCGTCGCCGCGGATACGAGGACCCGGTTCGGCTCGCTCGCGGCCTCGATGCGGGAGGCAATGTTGACGGTGTCTCCCCATACGTCATACGCGAATTTTCGGGTGCTATCACTCCGGCCATGACCGGCCCAGAGTGTACTCCTACCCGGATTAGAAACGGCACCGGCAAGCTCGATTGCAGGCGCTGCGCGGCGGACACAAAATCCAGCGCGAGCTTTGCCGCTATTCGCGCGTGGTTGGGACGGGGAACGGGTAATCCGAGTGCGGCCATGTAGCTGTCGCCGATGGTCTTTATCTTTTCGGCGCCGACGTCATCGGCGAGACGGTCAAAGTCACTGAATAGGCGATTCAAACATGCGACGATTTCGAATGCCCTCATGCGCGCCGTGATCTTCGTGAAACCGACGACGTCCGTGAATATTATTGAGGCATCTTCGAAATGATCTGCAATGTTGGTTTCACCTTTCCGCAGGCGAACTGCGATCTCCGGAGGAAGAATGTTCCTGAGGAGGGCTTCCGAATGTTTCTTCTCCTGCTCGATCTTCTCGACATATTCATTTTCCATCGACCGCAGGGAACGCTTGCGCAACTCGGACGAGATGCGGGCACGAAGAATGGTTGGATTGAAAGGCTTCGGCAAATAATCGTCGGCGCCGATCTCGATGCATTTTGAGACCCGCTCGGTATCCGTGTCGGCGCTCAAGACCACGACCGAAACATCTCTCGTATCCGGATTCCCTTGATGATCTTTAGAACCTCCTCTCCATTAAGGTCCGGCATCATCATATCGAGAAGGACCAAACTGAATTTATCGCGCGCAAGCAAAGCAAGCGCTTCGTGCCCGCCTGAGGCGGTCGCGAGACGAGTATGACCATCGGCTTCCAGCAGCAACTGCAGCGTATATCGATTATCCTCGTTGTCATCGACAATGAGAATTGCTGGAGCGTCGGTTTCCATCAAAGCCTCGAGTTCGGTCGTGCGACCGCATCTCAACACTGCTTCGCATGATCCAGGCGAGGGTACCGGTACACGGTCAATCTTGCCACCGCACCGACCCGTAGTGCGGAATATCGGCGATCAGAGCGAGCCGACCGTTATTCGCGGTGGGCTCCCAGGATGCAGATTCCGAAGCCGGATGGCCATCTGACCATCGCGAAGCCCATGATCTGAATTTCGCCAGGCTCCTCCTGACGAGTCGGCAGACTTGCTCAAAGCTGCCCGGCTGAGGAATTCGGATAATGCTCCAGGCTTTCGCCGAGCTCGCGATAGATCCGGACCGCTTCATCGTGAAGCAACCGCGCCTGTGGCAGATCGCCCGCGAACAGTCGGGCGGACGCCAGCGCGCTCAGGCAGCGCCCCAGGGTCTTGGTGGCACCGAATGGTTGCACGAGTGCATGGCACTTGCGTAAGAGACGCTCGCCCTCCTCTACCCTGTCCGGCAACAGCCGCGCCGTGCCCGCGCGCAACAGCGCGCGGCCCTCATGAAAGCCGTCCGCCCGCTTGCGATAGGTCGTTGCCGCACGCATCGCCTCCTTGTAGTCGGCGGGGTCATCGAGCTCCCTCACGTCGCCGGCCTGCCAAGAGAGGAGCCGCGCCGCTACCTCCGCCGGCGTCTTCTTGCCGATTTTGCTCAGAGCTTCAGTGACCCAACGCCGATGTTCCAGCATCAAGCCGAGCTCGGCCCAGAGCACATGGCTGTGGGCCACAAGGTCGAGTCCGACCGTGACGTCGCCGTCCGGTCCGAAAGCCCATTCCAATGCGCCGCGCAGATTGTCGATGTCGGCTCCATAGAGCGCGATCCATGGCCGCGTCGCGGTCCTTTCCCACTCTGCCGTCGCCTGCCCGAGCCGGGTGGCGAAGTGCTCCGCGTGCCGCCGTCGCATGCTCGGGGCGTCGGCAAGTTTCTCGTAAGCATAGCATCGCGTCGACTCGAGCAGGTGGTAGCGGGCTCGCTGGCGGTCAGATCGGCATGCACCAACGACTTCTCGACCAGCGAAAACAGCAGATCTCCGACCTGCGCTGGTGAAATTTCGACGGTTGCCACGACTGCCCTGATCGACGCCAGCGTGGCGCTCCCGAGAAGACCGACAACCGCCCGAGCAATATCTTCTCCGCATCACTCAGCAGGCCGTAGCTCCAATCGATCAGGGCATGCAGCGTCTGCTGTCGCGGCAATGCCGTGCGGCTGCCTCCGGTCAGAAGACGGAAGCGCTCATCGAGCCCGCGGGCAAGCTGTTGCACCGACAAAACCTTCAGCCGCGGCACAGCCAATTCGATCGCCAGCGGAATCCCGTCGAGCCTTTGGCAGATCGATCCGACCGTTGCCGCATTTTCGTCGTTGAGCGAAAATCCAAATCCAAGGTCGCGCGCGCGCTCGACAAAAAGCCGTACCGCGGCGTATTCACGTCCGCTCGCGGCCGTCAACACCACACTTTCGTGCGGCGTCGGCAATGAGGGAACGCGGATGACGCTTTCGCCCTGGATCGCCAGCCGCTCGCGACTCGAGGCCAGGATCGACACGCGTGGGCAGTTCCGGATCAGTGCCTCGGTGACGCGCGCCGCTTCCGCAATGACATGTTCGCAATTATCGATGATCAACAGGAGCTGCTTGTCCTTCAGCGCGGACGTCAAGGTCTCGATCGCGGCGGTCGGAACACTGAGGCTGACGCCCAAGACGTCCCCAATGATGGACGTGACCAGCTGCGCATCACTGAGAGGTGCGAGTTCCGCCAGCCATACGCCGTCCGGATAGTTATCGAGGACCGTAGCTCCTGCCTCGATCGCAAGCCGCGTCTTCCCGACGCCACCCGAACCGGTCAGCGTCAACAAACGATGACTGTTCAGGCGTGCTTTGATTTCTGCAAGATCGTCTTCGCGTCCGATGAGGCTGGTCAGCTGCTGCGGAAGATTATTGGGCGTGGCCGGGGCAGCCATTGCCGGGTTGGTCGAGGACGGATGCCGTCAGGGTCCCAGGCGGGGCGCGCGCTCTCGCGCTCCACCGGCGCCACGAAGCGATAGCCCCGTCCGGCGACCGTGAGCAGGTAGCGCTCGCCGTCGCCCGCCGTGCCCAGCACCTTGCGCAGCGCGGAAACGTGGACCTGAATGTTATTTTCTTCCACCACGACCCCGGGCCAGACCTCGGCCATGAGTTCGTCCTTGGTCACCAACTGGCCGTGGCGGCTCACCAGCAGCAGCAAGACATCAAAGGCGCGCTGGCCGAGCGTACACCGGCACACCGTGCGCCAGCAGCTTCGCGCCGCGCGACCAGCAAGCGGAACGGGCCGAACACGAATGCTTCGGTCATCAGCGTCACCCCGAGCGCCGTGAGGTTTACCTGCGATTCGGTGAACCGCAGGCGTCAGCCGGTTGCAACCCTCGCGCCGTTCGTAATTCATCCCGCTGGCAAAGCTGCGGATGAGATGAATGCCCACATCGCCGACTTTTGCTTCATCCAGCGAGGACGCCACGGACGGTGGCGGCACCTGCGTCGGATCGAAGTGCCGGCCATTGTCCTCGATCCGGGCGACCAGTGTGGCGCCATTGCGCTCCACCTCGACCGCGATCTCCAGACGGCTGTCCTTTGCGCCAGCGTACATGATCACATTGGCGACAGCCTCTTCCAGAGCAAAGTTGAACGGCGAACGACACATCCGCGGACACGCCCCGCTGCGCCCAGCCTTCAATCCATCCTGCCAGCCGCTGCAGCTCGGCGAGATCATTGCGCAACACCAGGCGTCTTGCGTCCGAGCTCGACATCTGAGTCACGATGTCAAGGACCGCCGTAGCGGCGTTTTCGGTTTGACGGACCGGAATCAATGCATCCATTCCCGCGGTCCTGAGCACCTTGGCGACGTTGTTGTCGGGGCACAGGATGACCAGTTTTCCGCCCCTGCCATTGATGATCTTGGCGCCGACCAGCAGAAACGCGAATGGCGTAGGAGGCGAGGAAGCTGACGGCCGAAAGATCGACCATGATCCGGTTTTTTCGGTGATGATCTTGTTGAATGGCAGCTCGACCAGGACCGCCCCGGTCGTATCGAAACGACCGCGCAGAACGACTTTGGTGATGCCGGCTGCAAGTTCCTCAACGGCAATATCCATGCAACCACCTACTCGTCGGGTCACCCAATGCCTGCGGAGCAGTCATAACCTCGTTCGAGGGTTGGGTGGAATGCCGAACGTCCTCACGCTCAGAAGATTTCAGAACGATTCAAGTCCCCTCCAAGGACCCGAACCGTGCGGGTGGAGCATCGTATCATCGACCTGCCGATCCCCAGAGACCCCAGTTCCGTGGGTGCCGGCGTGTCACGCGCGTGTTCGGTAAACCGCCCCGCGGCGGCTGGAATGGATCCACCGCGGCCGGTTTCTGCTGCAGTGCAAATGCGCAGTCGCGTGCGAATGTCGGCAAGGAGGATTGGTCGTGCTAGAGTCTCATTTCCAACATTGATCGGAACGGGAGCGGTGGCCGACAATCTATTAACCGGAGAGAGCCCCCGCATCCTCGTGGTGGATGATAACGACGACAACCGCTACACGTTGACACTCCACCTCGATCTCGAAGGCTACACCAACGTCGAGGCGGCGCACGACGGCGAGGAGGCGATCGCGCGCCTCGAGGCCGGCAGCTTCGATTTGCTCTTGCTCGACGTGATGATGCCGAAAGTTGACGGCTACCAGGTTCTTACCTGGCTAAAGAATCATGCGCGGTTACGCGACCTTCCCGTGATCATGATCTCGGCACTCGCCGAGATGAACAGCGTAGTCCGCTGCATCGAACTGGGCGCAGTCGACTATCTACTCAAGCCGTTCAACCCGGTGTTGTTGAAAGCCCGCCTCGGCGCCACGCTCGAGAAGAACGGCTACGGGACGAAATCGATGCGCACCTTGCCCGCCTTCGGGAGGAGCTCGACGCGCGCGCGACGACTGCAGATGGGAATGGTCCCGCAATCATTTCCGGTACCCAGCGCGCAGTTGCCGATCGATCTGTACGCGAGCATGGAGCCGGCGCGGGAGGTCGGCGGGGACCTCTACGATTTCTTTGTGACCGAGGACGGAATGCTGTGCTTTCTTATCGGCGACGTCTCCGGCAAGGGCATGCCGGCAGCGCTATTCATGGCGCGCGCCAAGAGCCTGATCCGCATCACCACCGAGCTCATGCGGTCGCGGCACGGTGCATCCGCAAAGCCGTCCGAGATCATCACGCGGGTGAATCGTGAGCTCTGCCAGGATAACGGTGACATGATGTTCGTGACTCTGTTTTTCGCGATGCTGGCGCCTGCGACCGGCGAGCTTTCATTCTGCAATGCAGGGCACAATGCCCCTTATCGGCTCGATGGCAATTCGCTCACCGCTATCGACGGTGCCAAGGGCATCATTCTCGGAGTGAAACCGGATGCGGTTTACGACACGGGGCGGCTCTCGCTCGCGGCCGGGGAGATGGTCTATCTGTTCACGGACGGCGTAACCGAGGCGAGCAATGCAATCGACGAGCTGTTCGGCGAAGCCCGATTGGAAGCCGCCCTTCGCGGGAGCCGCGGATCGCGCAAGCGCGAAAATCGTCAGCAGCGTCGCCGAGGCAGTTAAAAGCTTCGTGGGAACGGCATTGCCGTCCGATGACATCACGATGATCGCGGTCCGCCGGCTGGATCCGTCGGCAGTGTGAGCCGCGTTCGACGCACCAAACTCATCCTGTGTCGTCGAAGCTTCGAGGTAATATAATACCTGGCATGCTGCGCCGCGTCGGGGCTGGTTCGCCCCTGGCATAAGCCGATTCAGAACGATTCAGATCTTTCCCAAGGACCCGGTCGTCTGCTCCAGCAGCACAGTCCGGTGATGGACAGCTGGCCGCGCCCTTATTCGCAACTCTGTGGCGAACAAGTCGGCGCGACCGTGGCGCTCGATCATTGCGTGGCATTGACGTCCGCCGGCGCGGCTTGCTGCCGCCATGCGGTGATCGAATGAGGCGGAAGCGCAGCCTGGCGCCGGACACAACGTACACCGGCTCTGGTACAGTGGTGTGGATGAGGATTCTGCGATTTCTTTAAGCGCTTCTCGGCATCTGGAGCGGCGCCAGGCGACGGCGTGCAGCATCAGACGCCGGCCATGGCTCCTGTCCCCCGGACCCGCCGGCGCTTGTTCACCAAATATGTCTCGCTGTTCGTGGCGGTCGTCTCGGTCGCTCTGCTGTGTAACGGCATGTTCGACGTGCTGTTCTACTATCAAGAGCACAAAGCGTCGCTCATCCGTATTCAACGCGAACAGGCGGAGGCCGCCGCGGCGAAGATCGGCCAATTCATCAAAGAGATCGAGAGCCAACTCGGTTGGACCACACAACTCCCGTGGTCGGCGGGGTCGATCGAGCAGCGCCGGTTCGATGCCTTGCGGCTGTTGCGCCAGGTGCCCGCCATTACCGAGCTGGCGCAGCTCGATGCCAGCGGCAAAGAGCGCTTGCGGGTCTCGCGGCTGGCCATGGACGTGGTCGGCAGCAGCGTCGACTTCTCCAAGGATCCCAGGTTCACGGAAGCGGTGGCGCACAAGGTGTATTACGGGCCGGTCTATTTCCGCCGCGAGATCCGAGCCGTATATGACGCTCGCCATTGCCGGCACCCGGCGCGACGCGGGCGTGAGCGTTGCCGAGGTTAATCTCAAGCTGATCTGGGACGTGGTGTCGCAGATCAAGGTCGGCGAGCGCGGACACGCCTATGTCGTCGACGCGCAGGGGCGGCTGATAGCCCATCCCGACATCAGCCTCGTGCTGCGCAATACCGACATGTCGCGGCTGGCCCAGGTGCGCGCGGCCCGCGGCGGCACGGGCGGCAGCCCCTCCGAGCCGGTGCAGGAAAGCGAGAACATCGAAGGACACAAGGTGCTCACCGCCTATGCGCCCGTGGTGCCGCTCAATTGGCTGGTCTTCGTGGAGTTGCCGGCCGAGGAGGCATACGCCCCGCTCAACGCGGCCTTGCAGCGGCTCGCGTTTGTGCTGCTGGCCGCGCTCTGCTTTGCGGTCCTCGCCGGGATGTTTCTCGCTGGCCGCATGGTCGGCCCGATCCAGGCGCTGCGGGCGGGCGCGGCGCGCATCGGCAGTGGCGATCTCAACCAGCGCATCACGATCAAGACGGGCGACGAGTTGGAGGCGCTTGCCGACCAGTTCAACGATATGGCCGGGCGTCTGCAGGAATCCTATGCCGGCCTGGAGCAGAAGGTCGAGCTGCGCACGCGTGAGGTCCAAACGCGCAGTCGCGAGCTTGCGCAGTCTGTTGAGGAGCTGCGTGCGCTCGGCGAAGTGACCCAGGCGGTGAACTCGACGCTTGAGCTGGCGACCGTTTTGTCCACCATCGTGGCCAAAGCGGTTCAGCTGTCCGGCACGGAAGCGGGCGCCATCTACGTGTTGGATGCTTCAACGCAGGACTTTCACCTCCGCGCGACGCACGGCATGAGCGAGGAGCTCATCGCCGAGCTCAACCGCCAAGGCATCGGCTTCGGAGAGAAGACGATCGCAGACGCGGCGGCACATCGTGCCCCCGTGCAGTTTGCCGATTTGATGGATCAGCCGCCCTCCGACATCCAGCAGATCCTGCTTCGGGCCGGCTACCGCGCGCTGCTGGTCGTGCCGCTGCTCGGTGCCGACGGGATCATCGGCGTGCTGGTGGTGCGGCGTAAGGCGCCGGGCGAGTTTCCCAAGCACACGCGTCGACCTGTTGCAGACCTTCGCCGCGCAGTCCGTGCTGGCAATTCAGAATGCGAACCTGTTCGCGGAAGTGGAGGAGAAGAGCCGCCAGCTCGAAATGGCGAGCCAGCACAAGTCGCAGTTCCTCGCCAATATGAGCCACGAGCTGCGCACGCCGCTCAATGCCATCATCGGGCTCACCGAGATGATGGTACACCAATGCGGCGCGTTTCGGTACGGAAAAGGCCGCCGAGCCGCTGCGGCGGGTGAATCGCGCCGGCACCCACCTCCTGGGCCTCATCAATCAGGTGCTCGACCTCTCGAAGATCGAAGCCGGCAAACTCGAACTCAGCCCCGAGTCGGTCAATTTGGCACCGCTGATTGACGAGGTCGTCGGCACCGCGCGCCAGCTGGCCGAGCAGAACAAGAACCGCCTCATCGTCGAATGCCAGGACAACCTCGGCCCCTTGACCGTGGATCCCATGCGGCTGCGACAGATCCTGCTCAATCTGCTGAGCAATGCCTGCAAATTCACCAAGCAGGGCGAGGTGTCGCTGCGCGTCAAGAAAGTAGTCGATGGCCGCAACTGGGTCGAGTTCGCCGTGGCGGATACGGGCATCGGCATGACGCCCGAGCAGCAGGCGCAAGCTGTTCGAGGAATTCACCCAGGCGGATTCATCAACCGCGCGGCGGTACGGCGGCACCGGCCTCGGCCTTGCCATCACGCGCAAGCTCGCGCGCATGATGGGCGGCGACGTGACGGTGACGAGCGAACCAGGCAAGGGCTCGGTCTTCACCGTTCGCCTGCCGGGCACGGCTGACAGCCGGACAACGAGTTCAAACGAGGACAGCCGGCTGCCGGCAGTCCGAGTGCGTTCTTGTCATCGACGACGATGCCACCGCCCGCGAACTGATCAGCGATCAACTCAAGGCCGAGGGGTTTTCAGTAGCCACGGCTGCCGGCGGATTGGAGGGATTGAAGCTTGCAAAGGAATTGCGGCCGATCGCCATTACGCTCGACGTCATGATGCCCGACCTCGATGGCTGGTCGGTATTGGCTGCACTGCGGCAGGACTCCGAGCTTGCCGAGGTTCCAGTGATCATGGTGACGATCGTGGATGAACACCGCCGAGGCATCGCGCTTGGTGCGGCAGGCTATCTCACCAAGCCGATCGACCGCGAGCGGCTCCACCAGCTGGTACGGCCGCTTTCGGGCACCTGCCCGGCCGACGCGCATCCTGTTGGTGGAAGACGATCCGGTTCAACGCGAGCGCGCCCGTAGCTGGCTTGAGGGTCCAGCAATGGATCGTGCAGGAGGCCGCCAACGGGCGCGAGGCACTGATCCGTCTGAACGAAGAACAAGCCCGATTTGATCCTGCTCGACCTGATGATGCCCGAAATGGATGGTTTTGCAGGTCGTAGCCGCCTTGCAGAAGGAGCCGGGCTGGCGGGATATTCCGGTCATCGTCATTACCTCGCTCGATCTCGACGCCAAGGACCGAGAACGGCTGAATTCCGGCGTGCAATCGGTGCTGATCAAAGAGATGTTCCGGCCGGCCGAGCTGGTCGAGCGCATCCGCCGGCTCGTGCACAGAAAGCCGATCTTCAGCAGCGGGATGGAAGCAGCATCGTGATCAAAGTCCTCTACGTCGAAGACAACGACGACAACGTCTATATGCTCAAGATGCGGCTCGAGCTGCTCGGCGATTTCGAGGTTCTGGCGGCAGAGGATGGCGAGAAGGGCTGCGAGATGGCCGCGGCAGAGCGGCCCGACATCATCCTGATGGACCTCGAAATGCCCGGCATCGACGGCTGGGAAGCAACGCGGCGGCTGAAGAGCAATCCGCAGACGCAGCGACATCCCGATCATCGCGCTGTCCGCGCATGCGCTGGCCGGCGAGCGCGAAAAGGCGCTCGCCGCGGGATGCGACGAGTTTGACACCAAGCCGATCGAATTCGAGCGGCTGGTCGCGACGATCCGGCGAGTGCTTCACGGCGCGCAAGTAATCTCTCCGCCTGGTCCGCGGCCATTAACGGAGGCGGTGGCTGATAGCGACGCCTCCGAGTATTGACCCCACCAAAAAGTGCCAGTCAGGCACATACGCCGAGCCCCGATTTGCCCATGTCCCGAGAGGTCCGACGGTGGCGAATTCAGAAGGATTCCAGCTTGGCCCCAAGGACCCGAGCTCGGCCCCGTGACACAGTCCAGCGGTCAGGACGGCATTCAACCCGATGCCGCTTTCTGAGCGAAGGGAGCAGCTCATGTTTGCCCATCAGCCGAAGCTTGATCCGGCCATGCCGAGCCGTGCCACAGCACCAGGACGGTCACAGGAAGGGATTCTCCAATGAGACCCGAGTGCAACAAGCCTTTGATCCAGTTTGAGACAATGGCGATTATCGCCATGTGCGGGCTTTTGTTCATCGCGGCGTTCAGGAATGGGCCATCCGCTATGGTCCATCCCCGCGATGACCCTGTTTTCTCTCACCGTCATCACTCTCCTTTGCGCACTGTATGCAAAAGCCTGGCACGCGGTTTCAAGGAAATTGCGCAAAAAGCGACCTGAAGCAGGCTCCGTATTGGCTTTCCTCTAACGGCTGTGTGCGACGCGACAAGGAGTCGGCAGGGGAAGAAACGAGGGACGGCACGATCTGCCTGCTATCGTTCTGAATACGGGGCCTCGGCCAGGGGAGGGAATGGGCATGAGGCGGCGCGAGTTCATCACGCTCGCTTGGCGGCGCAGTCGCAGCGTGGCCATTCGCCGTGCGCGCACAGGCGCGACGGGATCAAACGACTCACCATACTGATGTCGGTTGCCGACGATCCCGGAAGGACAGGCCCGCGTCGCGGCATTCCGGCAGGGGCTTCAGCAGTTGGGGTGGGCGGAGGGCCGCAACGTTCGGATCGAATATCCGGTGGGGCAACGCCGATGCCGGTCGGTTGAAAACCTATGCCGCGGAAGTGGCGACCGCGGCGCCGGACGTGATCCTGGTCGGCGGCACGACGGCGCTCATACCAACGCACAAGGCAACCCGAAGCATCCCGATCGTCTTCGTGGGATCGGCCGATCCGGTCGGTCAGGGCTTCGTGGAACGCCTCCCGCGGCCGGGCGGCAACATGACCGGGTTCACTGATTTTCGAAGGTTTCGCTCGTCGGCAAAGCTGCTGGAGGCGCTCACGCAGATCGCGCCCGGTATGAGCGCGGGTCGCGCTGCGTCCATAGCCCGACCAATTCCAACGCTGCCGACTATTGGCGTTCGCTCGAGGCGCGTGGCGCCGACGTTCAACGTGAAGCCGGTTGCGGCGCCGGTCCGCGACGCCGACGAGATCGAGCGCGCCTTCGCCGCGCTGACAGGCGCGAAGAACGGCGGCTTGCTCGTGCCGCCGGACGCCGTTACCACCGCCCAGCGCGATCTGATCATTGCCTTGGCGGCCCGGTACCGCCTGCCTGCGGTCTACCCTTCCGCTTCTTCGTCACCAGCGGCGGCCTGATGTCCTACGGTGCCGATAATCTCGACTCAGTACCGGCGCGCGGCGTCGGCTATGTCGATCGCATCCTCAAGGGCGAGAAGCCGGCCGACCTGCCGGTGCAGGCGCCGACCAAGTACGAGCTGGTGATCAATCTCAAGACGGCAAGGGCGCTTGGGCCTCGAAGTGCCGCCGACGCTGCTCGCCCGCGCCGACGAGGTGATCGAATGAGGCGGCGCGAGTTCATCACGCTGCTCGGCGGTGCGGCGGCGGCGTGGCCGCTCGCGGCGCGCGCGCAGCAGCCGGCGATGCCGGTGATCGGGTTCCTCAGTGGGCGCTCGCCAGCGGATCAGAGTATCTGGTCGGTGCATTCCGGACCGGCCTCAACGAACTGGATACGTGGAAGGTCGGAACGTAAACGCCGAATACCGCTGGGCAGACGGCCATTACGAGCGACTGCCAGCACTGGCGGCCGAATTGGTCGGCCGGCGCGTGAGCGGTAATTGCTGCGACCGGCGGCAGCGTCTCGGGCCTTGCGGCTAAGGCAGTGACGCAAACCACTCCGATCATGTTTTCGAGTCGGCGGCGACGCGGTCAAACTCGGCCTTGTGGCAAGCCTCAACCGGCCCGGCGGCAATGTGACGGGCGTGAACCTCATCTTCGGCGCACTCGGCGGCGAAGCGGCTGGAACTTCTGCGCGATCTCATTCCCCAGGCAACAGCCATCGCCATGCTCGTCAATCTGAACTATCCGAGTGCTCCACCGAGGTCCAGGAGGCTGAGGCCGGCGCGCGCAGTCTCGGGCTGCAACTCAATGTCCTCAATGCCACAACCGAAAGTGAATTCCAGCGGGCCTTCGCGGCAATCGTTGCGCAGAGGATGGCCGGCCTACTCGTCGGCGATGATCCGTTCCTGCAAAGTCGGCGCGATCAGCTTGTGCAGCTAGCGGCGCTTCATGCGATTCCCGCGATCTATTTTTCACGCGATTTTTCCGATGCTGGCGGCCTTATGAGCTACGGACCAAGCATCATCGATGCCTATCGCCTAGTCGGCTTCTATACTGCTCGCGTTCTCAAGGGCGAGAAGCCGGCCGATCTGCCCGTCATGCAGCCGACCAAGTTCGAACTGGTCATCAACCTCAAGACCGCCAAGGCGCTCGGCCTCGACGTGCCGCCGACGCTGCTCGCCCGCGCCGACGAGGTGATCGAATGAGACGGCGCGAGTTCATCACGCTGCTCGGCGGCGCGGCGGCAGCGTGGCCACTTGGGGCGCAAGCGCAGCAGGCGGCAGCGCCGCTGGTTGGATTCCTCCACGGTGGATCGTCCGACGGCGCTGCGCACCAAGCAACCAACTTTCACCATGGGCTGCAGCAAATCGGCTATGTCGAAGGACGGAATGTAACGACCGAATATCGCTGGGCAGAGGGTCACTACGATCGCCTACCGGCGCTTGCCCGCGATCTCGTTGGACATCGGCCCGCGGTCATCGCCGCAACCGGAGGCGTTGCGTCAGCACTTGCCGCCAAGGCTGCGAGCAAAGACATTCCGATAGTGTTCTTAATGGGAGATGACCCGGTCAAGTTTGGCCTCGTTACGAGCCTCAATAGACCAGGTGGCAACCTGACAGGCGTGAGTTTCCTTGCCCCCGCCTTGGAGGCGAAGCGCGTGGAATTGCTTCGCGAATTGGTTCCGACTGCCGGCACTATTGCCGTACTCGTGAATCCGAACTCTCCTGGCGCCGAAGGGCGGCTAAGAGATGTTCGCGAAGCAGCCGGCCTGCTTGGACAGCAATTCAGCATCGTTAACGCCAGCAGCGAAGGCGATTTTGAAGTAGCCTTTGCAAATGTCGTGCAGCAGCGGGCCGGCGCCCTCATCGTCGTTTCCGATCCTTTTTCACCAGCCGCCGCGATCAACTCACTGCCCTGGCGGCAGGCCACAGAATCCCCGCCATTTATCACGACCGCGAGTTCGCCGCCGCTGGCGGTTTGATGAGCTATGGCGCGAGCCTTGCTGGTGCATACCAGGAGGTCGGCGTCTATACAGGTCGCATTCTCAAGGGCGAGAGGCCAACTGACCTTCCCGTCATACAGCCGACCAAATTCGAACTGGTCGTCAATCTCAAGACCGCCAAGGCGCTCGGCATCGACGTGCCGCCGACGCTGCTCGCCCGCGCCGACGAGGTGATCGAATGAGACGGCGCGAGTTCATCACGCTGCTCGGCGGCGCAGCGGCAGCGTGGCCGCTCGCCGCGCACGCGCAGCAGCCCGACCGTGCGAAGCGGATTGGTGCGCTGGATGAGCACCGGCCGCGGAAGACCCGGAAGGGCAGGCCCGTATGACGGCGTTTCAGCAAAAGTTGCAGCAACTGGGATGGATCGACGGCGGCAACGTGCGGATCGACGCCCGCTGGAGCGCCAGCGATGCCGAGCGCATGCGCAGATGACGCGGCAGAATTGGTCGCGCTCGCGCCCGACGTCATCCTGGCCTCTGGCGGCTACGGTCGTGGGGCCGTTGCTCCAGGCGACCCGCACCGTGCCGATCGTGTTCACGCTGACCGCCGATCCGGTCGGCGCCGGCTTCGTCGACGAGCCTGGCGCGGCCGGGCGGCAACGCCACCGGATTCACCGCAGTTCGAATACGGCATGAGCGGGAAATGGCTGGAGCTGCTCAAAGAGATCGCGCCGCGCGTGACGCGAGCGGCGGTCCTTCGGGATCCGACCATACCGCAGGGGATCGGCCAGTTCGCCGTCATCCAGGCCGTGGCGCCGTCGTTCGGGGTGGAGTTGCGCCCGATCGACGTGCGCGACGCGCCTGAGATCGAGCGCGCCGTCACGGCCTTCGCGCGCTCCGCGAATGGCGGCCTGATCGTGACGGCGAGCGGGTTGGCGACTCGCTCATCGCGAGCTGATCATCACGCTGGCGGCCCGGCACAACCTGCCCGCGGTCTATTCCAACCGCTTCTTCGTCACTGGCGGCGGCCTGATCTCCTACGGGGCCGATCCGATCGACCCGCACCGGCGCGCGGCCGGCTACGTCGATCGCATCCTCAAGGGCGAGAAGCCGGCCGACCTTCCGGTGCAGGCGCCGACCAAATACGAGCTGGTGATCAACCTCAAGACCGCGAAGGCGCTCGGCCTCGAGTGCCGCCGACACTGCTCGCCCGCGCCGACGAGGTGATCGAATGAAGCGGCGCGAGTTCATCAGCCTGCTGCTCGGTGGTGCAACGGCAGCGCGGTCGCTCACCGCGCGTGCGCAGCAGGGCCAAAAGATAGCGCGGATAGGCGTCCTGGCACCCGGCCCCTCCGAGGGCCCTGACGCAAGTCGCGTGACTCTCAACTCCCTGATCGTAGGGTTGCGAGAGCTTGGTTACACCGAAGGAGACAATATCGGCTTTGAGCGCAAATTTGGAGAATACAAGCTCAGATCGGCTCAGTAAAGTCGCTGTTGAACTGGTTGAGCGTCAGGTTGATGTCATTGTCGCCATGAGCACGACGGCTGCCCGTGCGGCCAAACAAGCGACCAGCCGCATTCCCATCGTTGCAATTGCATGGCCGATCCAGTCGACGACGAACTGGTGGTCAGCCTTGCGAGGCCAGGCTGGAACGTTACCGGGACAACCTTTCTTGGCCCGGAGCTGGTCGCCAAGCGCCTACAGCTGCTCGGAGAGTTCGTGCCGCAACTCGTCTCGCGTGGCTGTCCTCTGGCATCCACGTGCATACGGCGAGCGCACGATGACTGGAATGCTGAAGGAGATCGAGCGCGCGGCCCAGACAATGGGCATGCGGCTTCAACTTGTGCCAGCGGCCAGCCCCGCGGATGTCGCCGGTGCATTCGCCGCGATGACCATGGAGCGCGCCGAGGCTCTCAGTGTTTTCCCAGCCCGATGCTGTTTGCCGAGTACGGCCGCATCGCAGGCCTGGCCGCGGACAATCGGCTGCCGACGATATACGCCGCGAGGGAGGGAGTGGATGCCGGCGGACTGATGTCCTACGGAGCAGATCTGCCTGATCTGTCCAGGAAAACGGCACTGTACGTGGATAAAATTCTCAAGGGGGCCAAGCCGGCGGACTTGCCCGTGCAGCAACCGACCAAGTTCGAACTGGTGATCAACCTGAAAACGGCAAAGACGCTCGGCATCGAAGTTACACCGACGCTACTCGCCGGCGCCGACGAGGTGGTCGAATGACGGGCCGGCTGATGTCAGTCCTGGCGCCAGTCGGAACGGGTCGAGCGACTCCTCAAAATTGATTGCCCACCGGGAATTCAGAACGATTCAGAATGGTCCCAAGGACGTAAGGCGCCGCCTGATGCCATAGTTCAGCGTGGGTTCAGTATGAATCCGCTCCGTTTCGGGAGTAGAACTCATGCCGAGCAGAATCTCAGGGAACTGGCCGAATACCACGCAACGGAGTCCGTTCGAGCGGCTTACCTGACGGATCTGTCGGACTATCGCGAGACCTGGCTCAAGGTGGCGCAAGAATGGTTGGACGAGGCGCGGCTGCGAGGCTCCAAGATATCTCCAACCGTGGCTGACCTGGTTGTCCCTACCGGAAACCCCATCCGGCTAGCGAGCCGACGGCAAATCGGGTGAGGTTCGTGCCTCGCCCCGTGGCAGGCTTGGCGTGCTGTAGACCGACGTCGGGGAGGGACGTCCCCATGCTCGGCATAGGAAGGCGCGAGTTCATCACGCTGCTCGGCGGCGCGGCAGCCGCGTGGCCGCTCGCGGCGCGTGCGCAGCAGTCTCGAAAAGTGCCTCGGATCGGTGTTCTACTTCCCGGCACGGCCGCCTCATTTGCGCTTCGCACCAAAGCATTCCTCGAAGGGCTGCGGGACCTTGGCTACGTCGAGGGGCAGACAATCGCGATCGAATGGAAATGGGGGCAGGACAGGGTCGAGGGCTTCCGGAGCTTGCCGCCGAGCTTGTGGGGCGCAATGTCGACGTCATTGTCACAGGTGGAACGCCGGCAGCCAAGGCACTCAAGAGCGCGACCGGAACGATACCGATTGTCATGGCAATCATCGGCGATCCGGTCGCCGCTGGTCTTGTGGAGAGTCTTGCGCGGCCAGGTGGGAATGCCACCGGGTTCAGCATTGTTGCGCCAGATTTGAGCGGGAAACGACTCGAGTTGCTCAAGGAAATCGTCCCCGAGGTATCCCCGGTGGCGGTGATGCTGAATACCAGAATCCACAGTCCCAATTCGAATTGAAAGAGATGCAGGCTGCGGCGCGGGCGATGGGGCTGCAGCTTCACCCGATCCAAATTTCACCTGAAGATACATTTGAGGACGCATTTGCGGCAATGAGCGGGGCGTCCGCTCGAGCGCTCATCATTCTCACGGACCCCATTTTTTCAGCCAGAGACGAAAGATCGTGGACCTTGCTACACGGAGCCGACTGCCGGCGATGTATTTTTCCAAGAGTTTGCGGAGGAGGAGGCCTCGTGAGTTATGGTCCGAGCGACACTGATCTCTATCGGCGATCCGCAACCTATGTGGATCGAATTCTCAACGGCGCGAAGCCGAGCGAGCTGCCAGTAGAGCAGCCGACCAAGTTCGATCTGGTCATCAATCTCAAGGCCGCCAAGGCGCTCGGCCTCGACATTTCGCCGATGTTGCTCGCGCGCGCCGACAAGGTGATCGAATGAAGCGGGTCGCGGACGATCAGCTTTGGATTTCAAGAACGTTTCAGGTCTCCCCCAAGGACTTGCCGCTCGATCGCTGGCACGATGGGCGTGCAGCGTGCGAGGGCCCGTCGGCTACCGGCGGTCCCGGCCACGCCGGGCCAAAGCGGGAGGGAGAAGCCGATGTCGTCTTGCATGTCGCACCGACCTGCCGCATGCGCGCGGCGGTTCTGCCCGCCGTAGTGCTTCTCCGGCGATTCCGAAGGACGGACCGGCTGATGTGCGCGGCCATACTGGCCGTCGCAATTCCGATCGCGTTTCCGAACATGCGCCGCTCGCGCATGGCGATTGGCCCGAGGGGCCGCATAAGCACTGGTTTGAAACGCTCCAGCGTCCCGACAACCATTTGCACCCCTATCGACAGCTCGACCCGAAATCGCTGTTCTGCTGCGGTGCCGCCGACGTTGTCAAAACGAAGTTCAAGGTCGAAAATGCCGGCGACCGATACCCTGAGGATGTCTGGTACGCGTGGCTGAACGGCGAGTGGACCAGGATTCCTCCCGAGAAGATCGTCCAAGACCACGCTCCGGACGGGGAGGCTCACCTGTTCCTGCTGGCCGGCACGATCCAGTGCTTCGTGCGCCCGAAGGGCGGCATGTAAGCGCACCGCAAGCGAAGCGTGCAGCGCCTCCCGCGAGGATGTGGGAGCCGGATGATCGGATGAAGCGCCGGGAGTTCGCTGATCCTCCTGGGAAGGCTTGCGGCGGCGGCCGCTCAGCTGCCGCGCGCGCAGCCCTGCCGAAAGCTACCGACCATCCAGGTCTAGGCCCGGTCAATGCCGCGGCTCGCAGGTCAGGTCCGGCCTTCGGTGCGCATGCGCGCCCTACGCGGCGGACTACACTGTCAGAACGTTCGGAGCTGAACTCTTGCTACAGCAGCCTCATTCGCTGCCGTGAGCTACGGTTCACAGCTTCTCCTACGGCTTCAGCGATGCGAGGTAAGCGGCCGCGGTCAACAGATCTTCCGGGCCGAGGTGGGCAACGACGGAAGCCATGAGCGGAGTCCAGGCCCCGTTCCGGTTGCCACGCTGCATGTCATAGAGCTGCCGCACAAGATAGCTCGGCGAGCGCCCCGCAAGCGTTGGTACCGGGCCGAGTCCGCGCAGATCACCGCCGTGGCAAACCGTGCACGCGGTGACCTTGCTGCCATCGGCAGTGATCCCGTTCACGACCAGAGCCTCGCCCTTCTTGAGGCTGCCAGGCGGCACATAGGCGATGAAGCCTGATCGCGGGTTGCGCAGGAACTCGCTGTCGTGCGCTTTCTCCGGCGTTTCGATGATGCGCTCGCCGATCGGCTCGACGCCGGCCTCCTCGCCTTCGAGCGTGAGGAACATCCCGTTTTGGGGTTTGGTCTTTGGCACGGTCGCCGCTCTCCACCACCGTGATCCAGGGCGTGGCGGGGATCGCCGTGAAGTACTGTGCGGCGACCTTGATCTCGTCGTCCGTCATCATCTGGGCAAAGCGCGTCATCAGGCCGGTATTGGCCTTTCGCGGATCGGACGTTTTCCTGGCGCCGCTGCGGAAATCCATCATCTGCTGCATGAAATATTCGTAGGTGAGGCCGGTGATGTTGGCGTTCTCCGGACGACCCTTGCCATTGGGATAGTGGCACAGGCTGCAGGCATAGACCTGTGGCTGCGCGAATACCTTGCCCTTGGCGACGATCTCCGGCATCGCCGGATGGTCCTCTGGGAACCAGTCGGCCGGACCATACCGATTGGCGATCTGCGCGCGGGTGAACGAGAATTTCGACCCGGGCATGGTGTGCAGCGTGACGTCGTCCAGCACCTGCTGCGGAGTGGGCTCCGCGGGTGGAGTTCCGGGCGGCACCGGCGTTGTGAAGCCATAGGCCCATGGTGGCGGCGTATCGGCTGCTTGCACCGCTGTGGCAGCCCCGAACGCCAAAGCCGTTGCGGCTACCAGCCATTCTTTCATCGTCCCCTCCTTTTTCCCTAAGTCCTCACGCAGCCAGGTCTCCGATGGCGAGCGTTGTGGTCCTCGACCTCATCCATTTCACGCAGCCCATGGCGGAATGCCGCAACGAAATACGAATGGACCCGGCGATGCGCCTTGAGGAACCCGATCGCCGCCTGCTGCGCGTGCTCGGCGAGCGGCCACGCAGGCCGCCGCGCCGCGATATGAACTCGCGGCGTTTCATCATGAGGAATTCCACCCGCCTCATCGCCGTATACCCGGCTGGTCGGGATCAAAAGCTAGCATATTCGCCGGGGGCGTGCAGCCGGAACCATGTGGTCCGACCACGGACCCGGCGTCTGCGCCTGGCACTTTTGAGACTTGAGGTGATGGCGTGTGGAGGTCCGCTCGCGGCGGTATGCGGACATTGAGCAGACATGGCCCCAGGGCCGAACTGACCCGTTGCGGACCTCGGACGTCGAGGGCTATTCAGAACTATTCAGGACTTTGCCCAGCACTTTGCCTCCACTCTGTGCCAGATTGAAGGTGCGAGACCGCGCGAAAGTCCCTTAATCCAGCCCCGGCAGGAGGTCCTGATGTCCGACATGAGGCGGCGCGACTTCATCACGCTGGTCGGTGGCGCGATAGCTTCCTGGCCGCAAACAGCTCGCGCACAGCAACGTCCCAAAATTGGGCTGCTCGATACCGGCCTCGGTGCGGCCTTCGCCGTGCCCTTCATGGGACAAGCTTGCGGAACTCGGTTATGTGGACGGAGAAAACGTCGTCATTGAGCGCAGGTCTGCGGACGGAAACCCCGAACGCCTGGCGGATCTCGCTGCAGACCTGGTGCGCCAGCAAGTCAATGTGATTGTGACGGCCGGCACGCCGGCAGGGTTTGCCGCCAAGAAAGCTACCAGCACGATCCCTATCGTTCTTGGCGCCAACAGTGACCCGGTCGGCGTCGGTCTGGTCGCGAGTCTCGCCCGGCCTGGCGGAAACATGACCGGGAACTCGCTGATGGCACCCGATCTGAGCCAAAAGCGCCTCGAGCTCCTTCATATGCTGGGTCCGGAGATTTCCCGCTTTGCGATCCTCTGGGATTCGTCAAACCCCGGCATGGCGGCGCGCGTGCGCAGAGACTAAAAACGCCGCCGATCAGGCGCACGTCCTGTTGCACGTCGTCGGGCCACGCAACCTCGATGAGCTAAACGCGGCACTCGCCGATGTTGCGAACGCTCGTCCCCGATGCGCTTCTGGTGACGGCGGAAGCATTCACGCGTCAGCACCAGGCTCGCATTCTCGATTTTGCCAACAGCAATAAGATTCCCACCATGTTCGAGGATAGCTCGTATGTCGCGGCCGGCGGGCTGATGTCGTACGGCCCCGATTATCAAGATGTCTTTCGCAAAGCCGCGATCTTTGTCGACAAGATATTGAAAGGCGCCAAGCCGGGCGAGTTGCCGATCGAGCAGCCGACGAAGTTCGAACTTGTGATCAACCTCAAGGCCGCAACGGCACTTGGACGCGAAATTCCGCCAAAGCTGCTTGCGCTAGCCGACAAGGTGATCGGTGACGCTATTGGCACTACCGGGCCTGCCAACCGCCGCGTTTGATGTCCGCTTATAGGCGACGAGCAGACATAGCGCGCCCACAACGGACCTCGGTTCGACGGGCAGGCACACGGTGCTCGGGCTATGCTCCGGCAGAGCATAGAGCGCCAGCAGCACCTCGATTCAGAACAATTCAGGTCTGCCCCAAGGACCTGCCGCCAGGTTTGCGGGAGATTGAGCTTGCGGCCAATCGACCAATTGGGCCGTCGTCGTGGAGGACGGACGATGCCGACTTCTGAAGATTACAAGCAGATGGCTAATCGGTGCGCACAGCTCGCCATTGCGTGCTCTGCCCCCAGCGTCGCACAAGCGCTACTCGCGCTTGGGTTGGAGTATATGGCGCTCGCTGCTAGGCTCGGTCAGCCGGCAGAAATGCAGCAAGATCCCGCCGGCTTCGGAGATTAGTTGGCCGGCAGGAAGTTACCCCATTTAGAAATATACGCCTCAGACGGGAAGGATGCGGGCATGAGGCGGCGCGATTTCATCACGCTGCTCGGCGGTGCAGGCGTCTGCCTGGCCGCTCGCGGGACAGGCACAACAGCCGGCGATGCCGGTGATCGGGTTTCTTGACAGCGGTTCGTTCGCGGCAAACACGCGCAAGGTGGATGCGTTCCGACGGGGCCTCGCCGAAGCCGGGTACGTTGAAAGCAGCAACGTGGTGATCGAATTCCGCTGGGCGGATGCGCAATTTTGGCAATTGCGGCCAATGGCCGATGATCTCGTGCGCCGCCAGGTCGCCGTGATCGTCGCGGCCGCCGCAGGCAGTTCGGCGCTGGCGGCGAAGGCCGCCACGTCGACCATCCCCATTGTCATCGCGACCGGAGTTGATCCGGTGAAGTTCGGCTAATCGCGAGCCTGAACCGACCGGGCGGCAACATTACCGGATTGACCTACATGGCCAATGAGCTCGCGGCAAAGCGGCTCAATCTTCTACGCGAGCTTGTGCCCGGCGTGACGAAAGTTGCTTATCTCGCCAGCAGTCAGCAGTTTGAGTCGGAACAGGAGAACACGAGCGTCTTACGTGCGGCGGCGGCCGCGCTTGGGCAGCAGATTATCGTTTTGGAATGTCGCAGCGACCGCGACATGGAGACCGCCCTGGCGGCCCTTGTTCAACGCAAGGTGGGGGCGCTCATCGTAGGTCTCTTTCCGCTCGCCTGGACCAACCGTCATAAGATTTTGGAGGCGGCAGCGAAGCACAAGATTCCGGCAATTTATCCTGAAGTCGCGTTTGTCTCTGATGGCGGGCTGATGAGCTACGCCGCCGGCCGGGCCATTTATCGCAAAGTCGCCGTTGATTATGTCGGCAAGATTCTAGGCGGAGCCAATCCTGCAGATCTGCCTATTCAGCGGCCTACCACATTCGAGCTCGTCATCAACCTGAAAGCTGCGAAGGCGCTCGACCTGGAAGTGCCTTTGACGCTGCTCGCCATCGCAGACGAGGTGATCGAATGAGGCCCGGCCGATAACCGGCGATGGCACTTGTGCGACATACGGCGATGTCGCTGCGACGTCCGCTCTTGGGTCTGAGCGGTGGATGCCGCCGATATGCTCCGCGAGGGCGGTCGACACCGGTCAGGACCAGCGCGACGCCGGGACGCCCCTAAACCACCGGGCGAGCGCCCGCCATCGACGTTGATGGCGGTGCCGGTGATGTAGGAGCCGGCGTCGGAGGCGAGGAAGCAGGCGATGTTGGCGAACTCCTCGGCCCGCCCGATGCGGCCGAGCGGAACCTCCTTGGCGCGCGCGGCGATGTAGTCCTTGAGCGCGATGCCCGGCCTTGGCGGCGGCGCTGCACATGCTGGTCGGCCTCGATGAAGCCGACCAGCAGCGCGTTGACCAGCACGTTGTGCGGCGCGCCTTCGTCCGGCGAGCACCTTGGTCAAGCGCCATGCCGGCGGCGCGCGTGATCGAGGTCGGCGCGCTGCGCGCGCGCGGCGCCTTGGCGCCGATATTGAGCGTGTTGATGATCCGGCCCCAGCGCCGCTCCTTCATCTGCGGCCAGACCAGCCGCGTCAGCCGGATGGCGGCGAACAGCTTCTGGTCGAAGTCGTCGCTGCCAGATCTCGTCGGTGATCTTCTCGAACGCGCCGGTGCGCGAGGTGCCGGCGTTGTTCACGACGATGTCGATCTTGCCCAAGCGCCGCCATGGCCTCGTCGTAGGCGCGCTGGATGTCGGCGGCGACGCGCGACGTCGCCCTGCAATCGCGACGACGCGTCCGCGCGCCGCTCGCGCCGATGCGTCTTGACCGCCTCGTCGAGCGCCTCGCGCCCGCGCGCGATGATGGCGACGTCGGCGCCCGAGGCCGCGAACCGCGTCGCGATCGCAAAGCCCGATGCCCTTGCTGCCACCGGTGATCACGGCCGTGCGGCCGGCGAGACTGACTTCCATTCCATCCTCCCGATGGCGCCCGGACCTCGGGCGCGGCATGCGTAACCTCCTAGCTGCCCCGAGCGGCTGTCATAGGCCCAATGCAGAAGGGCCTGTCGCTGCCGCGGCCGGCAGGGTCAGATCGCCGGGCTCGCAGTGCCGCTCGATCTGCCCTGATGTGCCGGCGGATGGCCTTCCAGCGCTTGATCTGCCGCCGGTCCTCGGCCGGCATCCGGCGGCCCATGTAATAGCGGCAATACCACTGGAACCAGCCGCGCGGATCATCGGGGTGAAGCCATCCCTTGTTGCGCCAGACCGACAGCGGCTGGCTGGCGTCGACACCGAAGAAATTGAGCGCGCAGTCGCGACCGCGCGGCGAGAGCCTGGCGCGCGCGAACCAGCTCGGCGGAAACTCCTTTCGGGCATCGGTCATGTACTTGCCGCAGAACACGCCGAGCCGCAGCATCTGCCGCGGCGTCAATTCGGGCTTGAATTCCGGATCGAAATTCCGGCCGATTGCGGCGGTTCGCACGTAGCGGTAGCCCTTCTGCATCTTGTCGTTCACGATGACGGTGCGCTTAGGCATTGCGTCTCACTTCGCTGCGCCATGAACGCGCGGCATTGCGGTTCGCAGTCAGTTTCGATGATAGAGCCGGGTGTGCGCCCTGCCCACCCCGGGGATCGACACCACGGGAGCACGCTGATAGGCGCGCATCTCCGCGACCCACGTCCGGAGCATTACAGCGCCGCTCAACCTGTTCTAGAATGACGTTTCTCGAATCAGAGAACGACAATGGAATTCAGCCGCCCTGTTCCTCGCCGTCACCGTCGTGATGCTCGCCGCCTGGTGGGGCACGCGCGCGTTGGCGCTTGCGCTGTTCGCGGTCACGCTCGTGGCCTGCGTGGCGACCTACCTGCATCATGCCAGCGACGTGCTGAAATTGTCGTTCTGAGGGCGCGCATGACTCGATCGCTGGCGGTGGCACTCAACGCGCTCGGCCTCTACGCCATTGCGCTGGTCCTGGCGGCGGCCTTTGCCGCGCAACTGCTGCTCGGCGAGCTCCCTGTCCCCTGTGCCTGCTGCAGCGCATCCAGTTCGCGCTGCTGGCCATGGGGCCCATTCTCAATGTCCGCTTCGGGCCGCGCCCCAGCCACTACGCGGCGTCGCTGCTGGTCGCCGCCGCCGGCGCGGCTGTCGCCATGCGCCAGATCCTGCTGCACATCATGCCGGGAGATCCCGGCTATGGCTCGGCGCTGCTCGGCTATCACTATTACACCTGGGCCTTCATCGGCTTTGCGGTCGGCCATCGTCGCGATCGCGGTCATGCTGCTGTTCGACCGCCAGTTCGAGGACGACGGCGCACCGCCGGATTGCGGCCGGCGCGTTCGCGCGCACCGGCGTGTGGCTGGTGATCGGCCTCACCGCGCTCGAACGTGATCTCGACCTTGCTCGGAATGCGGGTTTGCCGCCTGCCCCGACAATCCGGTCGCTTACGAGCTGCTCAAGCGCATGCGGTGAGCGCGCTCGTGGAGCCTCGACAGGGCTGTTATCGCTGCACTAGATCTCTCCGCTGTCATTCCGGGGCGCGGGCTTTAGCCCGCGAGCCCGGAATCCATAACCTCGGACGGCTCGTGTCGTGTACTACGTTTACATCCTGGCGAGCCGGAAAACATGGGACACTCTACATAGGGTTGACCCAACGACCTGGTCCGTCGCGTGTACCAGCACAAGACGCATGCCGCTCTCGCCGGATTCACGTCTCGATACGGGATTCATCCTTCTTGTCTGGTTTGAATGCTAACGACGACGTCCTCAACGCCATCGCGCGGGAGAAGGAGCTCAGAAGTGGCGCCGCGAATGGAAGATCAACTTCGATCCGAGAGCTCCAATCCGGAATGGGTCGACCTCTAGCGCGGGGATCGCCAAGCTAGGGCTGTGGTTATGGATTCACGGGCTCGCGGGCTAAAGCCCGCGCCCCGGAATGACGGCCGGAAAGATCCGCGCGATCACTCCTACACCACGCCGGTGGTCGGAGCCGGCTCGCCGCGCGTGATCGCCAATCTCGCTGACGCTCGCTGGCGACCTGCAGGCCCGGCCGCCATTCCGCGAGACCGGGGGCGGCGACGACGGATATTCAACCCGCCGAACGCCTTGGCGTATTGCTCGGCCTTGAACCCCACCAGCAGCTTGCCGCCGATATCGAGCACCGGGCGCTTGATCATCGACGGCTGCGCGAGCATCAGCGCGATGGCCTTCTTCTCCGTGAGCCCTTCCTTGTCCTTGTCCGGCAAGCTTGCGGAACGTGGTGCCGGCGCGGTTGAGCAGCGTCTCCCACCCGGCTCTCGCGCGCCCAGCGCTCGAGCGTGCCGCGCGTCGATGCCGGCGCTCTTGTAGTCGTGGAAGGCGTAGGCGACGCCGCGCTGGTCGAGCCAGGCGCGCGCCTTCTTCATGGTGTCGCAGTTCTTGATGCCGTAGATCGTGACCTTGGCCATTTGCACCTCGCTCGCACCCGATCGACTCTCGATACGCTCACAATAGCCGCTGGCGTTTCGGCGTCAAAACCGGTAACGGCGCGCGCGGCTCGCGGGCTCGCCCGCGATGACTTAGGTCTTGCCCTAAGTATTGGATCGCGCTAGATCGTTTCGCGATCCGGGCGGTCGATGCGTTCGCCGCCCCTGCGGCTCTGCGAGGAAAGCAAGAGGACTCAGCCATGACCGCACCAGCCGCCGGCGCCAGCAGCCGGCCGATCGACAGCGTTTTCCGCGCGTTGTCCGATCCGACGCGCCGCCACGTGCTGGAACGGTTGAGCAGGAGCCCGGCCTCCGTCAGCGACCTCGCCCAGCCGTTCGACATGGCCCTTCCCTCGTTCGTCGAGCACCTGCGCGTTCTGGAAGGGTGCGGACTGGTGCGCTCCCGCAAGACCGGCCGCGTCAGGACGCTACCACCTGCGCCCAGAGCGCCTGATGCTGGCGGAGCACTGGCTCGCCCGGCAGCGCGCGTTCTGGGAGCGCCGCCTGGATCAGCTCGACGCCTATCTCATCCAGCTCAAGGAGAAGCGCCCATGAAAAGCCCCATGACGCCGTCGCCCGTATTGAAACCCGATCCCGAAGCTCGACCTGCGTGCTCGAGCGCGTCGTCGATCGTACCGCGCGAGCTGGTCTGGGCGGCCTGGACGAAGCCGGAGCATCTGAGCAAATGGTTCACGCCGGCGCCGTGGACCGTCGCGGACTGCGAGATCGACCTGCGCCCCGGCGGGATCTTTCGAACCGTCATGCGCTCGCCGGAGGGAAAGGAGTTTCCCAATATCGGCTGCTATCTGGAGGTCGTTCCGAACGAGCGGCTGGTGTGGACCGACGCGCTCCTGCCGGGCTATCGCCCGGCGGAGAATCCGTTCATGACCGCAATCATCACCCTGGAATCGCAGGGCAAGGGCACCCGCTACACCGCCGTCGCCATCCACCGCGATGACGCTGGACGAAAGAAGCACGAGGACATGGGCTTCTACCGGGGCTGGGGCAAGGCGCTCGATCAGCTCGTCGCGCACGTCAAGACGATGTGAACGGCCGCCACGGAGCGGCCGCGGCGTCATGCCGCCGCGCATCGCGCGGCGAAGGTCCGTCAACCTCGCGACGGAAACAGTCGAGGCTCGCACAGGCGGAACGTGCGAGCCTCTTTTTGATATCAAGCGACCGCCAGTCGTCGATGACGGCTGTGCTCGATCAAACGGCCTTCATGAGGCCGAGCTGGGTGAGCGCCGTGACGCCGTCGTCGAGACCGATCTCCTCGACGATCTTGCCGTCCTTGATGACGCAGGACCGTGGTGCCGGTGAAGTGCATCTTCCGGCCGGTCGCGGCCGGCAGCGAGCCGACCAGGAAGTCGCTGAAGGCCGGACCGGTGTGCGTGCCGCCGCCTTCCCACTGGCCGACGACATAGTCGCCTTCGGCGATCAGGTCCGCGGTGCCCCAGAAGTTGAGATCGGGAACGCGGCACGGAAGTCGGTCATGAAGGCCTTGATGTCGTCGCGGCCGCGGCGCGGCTCGTGCAGCGAGTACTTCAGCAGCATGTCCGGCGCGGCGATGTCGTCGACGACGCCGAGATTGCAGGTCTTGCCCCAGAATTCGGTGAACCAGCGGCCGACGACGGCCTTGTTGTCCTCTTCTTTGCTCATGTCGAGTTCCTCTCGATTGAATCCGTGTGAGGGTCACCGACCTCCGGTCGATGGCCTGAGCAAAGGGTAGTCCGGTCCAGCAGCGCATGAACTCCGGTTCTTGCCCCGCAATCGAATCCGGCGGGTCGTGGCCGGCGGTTTTTCCGCAGCCCCCAACGCGCGTCGCTACCGACCTGTGCAGGTGTTGTCGCCGCCGCCCCTCACCCTGACAAGGCAGCGTTGCTCGTCACCCTGAGAGCGTTCACGGGCGAGGAAGGTTCGGCACCTCGATCTGGCGAAAGCCGGATCAGGACCCGGGGGCACCGCTTCGTCGGCCGGGAAATCAGCTTCAGCCAGGGCGCCGAATGGAAGGCACTCATCAGTACGTACATCGGCACCATTCCGCTCAGCACTGACGCATCTTGCGCGCCCGCGCAGAACATGTCCGACGGGCCGCCAGCAAGAATGACCCGTCAGCAGCGCCATGATTGCGAAGGTCGGCGCGGCCGCGAGGCACGAGCCAGTCGGCTGCGCCGAGGGCGGCCGCGTTTCCGCCGTGTGTAAGCCTCGCTCATGTCTTGTCTCCTGCGGTAAAGCGCGGTCGGGCCACGAGACACCGGCCCGCTTGGCTCAGCGCTTGTCGTACTCGTCGTGGCGGCGCCACCAGACGCCCGTCTCGTTGCGCCCCTTGGGCGCGCGGTCGAGCCACTGGTACATGCCCCAGAGGCCGTCCAGTCCGCGCGCATAGGTGGAATAGGTGTGGTAGACGACGCCGTCCTCGAGCGCGAACGCGCTCATGCCCGGCCGCTCGCGCGTGTACGTGGCCGCGTCGGTTCCGCTCATGGCCGCGAACCGGCGACCGGCCCCTCGCCGCCACTCTGCTGGCCCGCGCGCCACTGCGCACGCCGTCTCGCGCCGGTAGTTGTATTCGATGCCTCCTCGCGCTGCTGCTCCTCGGTGAACGAGACGTTGAAGTCGGAGTTGAAGTCGCTGCCGAACGAGGACGCCCAGGGAAACGTCCACCCCATCCGCCGCTTGTACGCCTGCAGCTTCGCGAGCGGCGCCCGCGACACCGCCGCAAAGCGTGACGTCGTGGTTCGCCAGGTGGACGACGAAGCCGTCGAACCCGTCCGCGATCGCCGAGCAGGACGGACACCCCGCCGTGTAGTCGGGCCCGAACATGAAGTGGTAGACGAGGAGCTGCGAGCGCCCTCGGAAGAGGTCTGCCAGCGAGGCGCTCCCTTCGTCGGTCTCGAAGCGGTACTCCTTGTCGATCCGGACCCACGGCAGCTCCTGCCGCCGCCGCGCCAGCTCGTCGCTGCGCCGCGTGAGCTCCTTCTCCGCCTCGAGCAGCTCGAGCCGCGCTGCAAGCCACTCTTCTACGCGTTCCCGGTCGTGTGCTTGGTCATCGCTTTATGCTCCTTCGTTCGGGCAGTCCATCTCACGCCGTGCCGATATCTCGATCCGACCTGATGGTCTCGGTCGACGTGAGATAGCACTTAGCGCCGGGTATCGAACGATGGGAGTTACAAGTGTGGCGGGATTCCGATGGACTCGCTGATCACGGCCGCGGCGCGTGCGCTCGCGGCGGGTGATCCCCTCGGCGCACTGAAGCGGGTCGCCCTGCGCGACGACGCGCCTGCTCTCGCGCTTCGAGGCATCGCGATGGCGCAGCTCGGCGATCTCGTTCGAGCGAAGGCTCTCCTGCGACGTGCGGCGCGCGCCTTCGGTCCGAAAGAGGCGGTGGCCCGCGCGAGGTGCGTCGTCGCCGAGGCCGAGATCGCGCTCGTCTCGCGCGACCTGGGCTGGCCTGCGAAGGCGCTCGACGCGGCGCGGGCGACGCTCGAAGCGCACGGCGACCGCGTGAACGCCGCGCATGCGCGGTATCTCGAGGTCCGGCGCCTGCTCCTGATCGGCCGCCTCGACGAGGCCGAGCATGCGCTCGCCGAGCTCGACCCCGCGCCCTTCCCGCCCGCGTCGAGGGCCGCCCACGAGCTGGTGGTCGCGGGGATCGCGATGCGGCGCCTGCAGACGAAGGCGGCGCGCGCTGCGCTCGCTCGGGCCGAGCGCGCCGCGCGCGAGGCGGATATCCCCGCGCTGACGGCGGAGGTCGAAAGCGCATCCCTCGTGCTGAACACGCCCGCGGCGCGCCTGATTGCGCGTGGCGAGGAGCGCCTCCTCCTGCTCGAGGAGGTCGAAGCGCTGCTGGCGTCGAAGGCGCTCGTCGTGGACGCGTGCCGTCATGTCGTGCGTGACGCAGGCACGGTGGTCTCGCTCGCAAGGCGTCCGGTGTTGTTCGCGCTCGCACGCGCGCTGGGCGAAGCGTGGCCCGGCGACGTGCCGAGGGACACGCTCGTCGCGCGGGCATTCCGGGCGAAGCACGCCGATGAATCGCATCGCGCACGGTTGCGGGTCGAGATCGGGCGGCTTCGCGCGGCGCTTGCGGACGCTGGCCGACGTGAGCGCGACCGAAGCGAGGGTTTGCGCTGGCGCCGCGCCGCGCACGCGAGGTCGTCGTGCTGGCGCCGCCCGTCGAAGAGCAGCATGCGGCGGTGCTCGCCTTCCTCGCCGACGGTGAGATCGTGGTCGAGCTCGGCCCTGGCGCTTGCGCTTGGCGCCAGCCAGCGCACCGTGCAGCGGGCACTCGACTCAGCTTGCGGCGGCAGGCAAGGTGCAGTCGTTCGGTCGCGGCGCGGGCGCGTCGTTGGATGACCCCGCCCGTGCCGGGATTCACGACAACCTTGTTACTCCCGGTCCACTACCGAGCGACTAAGATCTGCACTCATCAAGTCGCAGACTGTGCGACGAACGGCGACTCGTGCCGTGCGGTTTCGCGACCGCCTTCAACGAACGATGAGCACCAGGTTCGAAGCATGAAACAATCTGCAGCCGAAATCCTCCGTGAATATGGACCCTTTCCCGGTGTCGACCACGTGCATGGGGTTACGTTCGACGGTCAGCACGTCTGGTTTGCCGCCGGAGACAAGCTGAACGCCCTCGATCCGGCGAGCGGGAAGGTGCTGCGCTCGATCGATGTCGCCGCGCATGCCGGAACGGCCTTCGACGGCCGGCACCTGTTTCAGATCGCCGAGGATCGCATCCAGAAGATCGATCCGAAGACCGGCCGTGTGCTCGCGACGATCCCGGCGCCCGGCGGCGGCGGTGACTCCGGGCTCGCGTGGGCGGAAGGGACGCTCTGGGTGGCGCAGTATCGCGACCGCGAAGATCCATCAGATCGATCCGGAGACCGGGGCGATCCTGCGCACCATCGAGTCCAACCGCTTCGTCACCGGGGTCACCTGGATCGACGGCGAGCTCTGGCACGGCACCTGGGAAGGCGACGAGAGCGATCTGACGCGCAGTCGATCCGCGAACGGGAGAAGTCCTGGAGCGGCTCGAGATGCCGCCCGGCGTGAGCGTGTCGGGGCTCGAGTCCGACGGCGGCGATCAGTTCTTCTGCGGCGGCGGAAACAGCGGAAGGTGCGGGCCGTCCGCCGGCCCAAGCGAGGCTAAGCGGCGAGCAGCGGCGGCATCGGCGTCCCGCATTATCTCGCGACGCAATATCTCCGACCGGAAAGCATCAAACCTAGTTCCCTGAATGGGATCGTCAGTTCCGTCTCGTTCGTGTCCACCACGAACACCGCGAGGAGCTTGGCCGGCTTCGTCTCGCTGGCATTGGCGCTGACGCCGTGGCGGTCGCCGGGCAGCTCGGAGAAGCTCTGTCCGGCCTTGTAGGTCGTCACCGGTCCGTCGTTGACCTGACTGCGGATCGCCCCTCAAGCACGGTCGCGTAGATGAAGGCGGATTTGGGATGCGTGTGGCCAGGCGAGTAGCCGCCCGGGCCGTATTCGACGAGCACGCCCTTGATGCTCTTGCCGGGGACGTTCGGCAGCTCGTGCTGGTAGACGAGGGTCACCTTGGCGTTCTTCTCCTTCGGCGCATCCGCGAGGACGCTGCCGAACGGCAGGGTGGCGACAAGCAGCGAACAGAGGATGCGTTTCATGGAGCCCTATCCTTCGGTTGGCGGATGCGGGATCAGGCTCTTGCCTGTGAGCGGCGGAGCCATTCGTCGAGACCGATGCGGCCGAGGCGCGCTTCGCCCAACGGCACGAGCGAGCGCTCCTCGACCCGGCCGCCCAAGTATCGGGCCTCGGGGTCGCTCACGACCTCACGCGGGTCGCCGACCGCCTTCAGATAGCGGGCGACGATTTCGTTGAACGGCGCTCGTTCCGGGCCGGCGATCTCGACGATGCCGTTTCGCGGCGCCGCGAGCGCCACATCGGCGACGATGGCAGCAACGTCGTCCGCCGCGATGGGCTGGAACAGGCCGGGCGAAAGCCTGACCATGTTTCCATCCGCACTTGAAGCGGCGATGCCGCCGAGGAATTCCAGGAACTGGGTCGAGCGGATGATGGTGTAGGGGATGCCGGAGGTCTCGATCAGTTTCTCTTGGGCGACCTTGGCGCGGAAATAGCCATTGTCGGGCGTCCGGTCGGTTCCGACGATGGATAGCGCGACATGGTGCCGGACGCCGGCTGCGGCCTCCGCCGCGAGAAGGTTGCGGCCGGAGGTCTCGAAGAATTCCAGCACCGCCTTGTCTTCAAATGAGGGCGAATTGGCGAGGTCGATCACCACCTGCGCGCCGGCCATGGCCTCTTTGAGGCCCTCGCCGGTGATGGCTGTTGACGCCGGTATTGGGCGAGGCGGCGACGACCTCGTGGCCGCCCTGGCGCAGAATGGCGACGGTCTTCGAGCCGATCAGGCCGGTGCCGCCGATGACGACAATCTTCATGGTTTACCTCCCTTCGATGACTGGCGACCCTCAAATGGGCTCGAATGCAAGGGAGGAATGATATCCGAGCCTCAACGCGCGTAAATAATGCAAACCCGCGAGGAGACAAACCCCGAGGCGTCCGTGCCGAACACGCCGCTCGCCGTGCCGCTCACGACGGTGAGCACGTCGAACGCAACAGTGGCTAGATCCAGAAAAAGAGCGTCATGCCGGCGGCAGTTGCCCGACGGTATTTTCCGCGATCCGGGCACCAGAGTATCCCACACCCCTCACTCCCACTCGATCGTGCCCGGCGGCTTCGCAGGTCACGTCGTAGACCACGCGGTTGACGCCCTTGACCTCGTTGACGATGCGCGTCGCGACGTGGCCGATGAACTTCATGTCGAAGGGATAGAAGTCGGCGGTCATGCCGTCGGTCGAGGTCACCGCGCGCAGGCCGACGACGTAGTCGTAGGTGCGGTAGTCGCCCATCACGCCGACGGTGCGCACCGGCAGCAGCACGGCGAACGCCTGCCAGATCTCGTCGTAGAGGCCGGCGCGGCGGATCTCCTCGATGTAGATGTCGTCGGCGCGGCGCAGGATGTCGAGCTTGTCGCGCGTGATCTCGCCCGGGCAGCGGATGGCGAGGCCCGGGTCCCGGGAACGGATGGCGGCCGACGAACGCCTGCGGCAGGCCGAGCTCGCGGCCGAGCGCGCGCACCTCGTCCTTGAACAGCTCGCGCAGCGGCTCGACCAGCTTCATGTTCATGCGCTCGGGCAGCCCGCCGACATTGTGGTGCGACTTGATGGTCGACCGAGGGCCCGCCGGTGAACGACACGCTCTCGATCACGTCGGGATAGAGCGTGCCCTGCGCCAGAAATTCGGCGCCGCCGAGCTTCTTCGCTTCCGCGTCGAACACGTCGATGAACAGCCTGCCGATGGTCTTGCGCTTCGACCTCGGGATCGGTGACGCCGGCGAGCGCGTCGAGGAACAGCGCCTCGGCTTCGACGTGGACGAGCGGGATGTTGTAGCTGTCGCGAAACAGCGCCACCACCTTCTCCGCCTCGGCGAGCCGCAGCAGGCCGTGGTCGACGAACACGCAGGTGAGCTGCTCGCCGATCGCCTCGTGGATCAGCACGGCGGCGACCGCGCTGATCGACGCCGCCGGACAGCCCGCAGATCACGCGGCCCTTGCCGACCTGCGCGCGGATCTTCTCGATCGCCTCCTCCTTGAAGGCGCGCATGGTCCAGTCGCCGCTTGCAGCCCGCGATCTTGCGCACGAAGTTGCGCGATGAGCGCCGCGCCGTGCGGGGTGTGCACGACCTCGAGGTGGAACTGGGTGGCGTAGAACTTGCGCCGCTCGTCGGCGATCATGGCGATCGGCGCGTTCGGCGAGGTGCCGACCACGCGGAAGCCCTCGGGCAGCCGTGGTGACGCGGTCGCCGTGGCTCATCCAGACCGGATAGCGCTCGCCCTTGCGCCACACGCCCTCGAACAGCGGCGTCGTCCTCGGTCACCAGCACCTCGGCGCGGCCGAACTCGCGGTGATGCCCGCCCTCGACCACGCCGCCGAGCTGCGCCGCCATCGCCTGCTCGCCGTAGCAGATGCCGAGGACCGGCACGCCGGCGTCATAGATCGCGGCTGGCGCCAGCGGCGCGCCCTGGTCGAGCACCGAGGACGGCCCGCCGGAGAGGATCACGCCCTTCGGCCGCATGGCCTCGAAGGCCTCATCCGCCTTCTGGAACGGCACGATCTCGCAATAGACCTTCTCCTCGCGCACGCGCCGGGCAATGAGCTGGGTCACCTGCGAGCCGAAATCGACGATCAGGATCTTGTCGTGCCCGGCGAGCCGGTCGGAGCCGGCGCCGCGCACGAGGGAGGATCGAGGATGGTCATTTAGACCTATGTGCGGCCGGGGGGCCCTCCGGTCAAGGCGCCGGATACCGTTCACCACAGCCTGGAGAGGCTGTTTCCGGCGCACTCGGGGATGGCCTCAGGCGCTGGTTCCTCGACTGCGCGCCTGACCGCGACGGACAGTGGCAGCGCCGGAGCGGCGGATGGCGGCGGTGACGGAGTCTGGCGATCGCGCCCAGCACCGAGCGGCCGGCGATGGGACGAACGGGCCAGCGGCGCCGGCCGGCGAATTGCGGCCGGCGCACTGATAGACTCCGCGCCGGGAACACGCCTTCCTCAGCTCCACCCGAAGGGAGACGACATTGCTCGCCTTGCTCGTCAAACATCAGCCGGCGCGACGCGCTGGCGACGATTCTGCTGCGGCGCTCGGCTGCAGCAGCGCGGCGGCGCAGGCGCCGGATCCTCGCCCTCCTGGAACGACGGCGCGGTGAAAAAGTCGATCACCGACTTCGTCCCGCGCGTGACCACGCCCGGCGGCGCGGATTTCGTGCCGCTCGACCAGCGCATCGCCACCTTCGACAACGACGGCACGCTGTGGGCCGAGCAGCCGATGTATGTCCAGATCGTCTTTGCGATCGATCGCGTCAAGGCGCTGCGCCGCAAAGCATCCGGACTGGAAAACGAAGCAGCCGTTCAAGGCCGCGCTCGAGGACGATCGCAAGGCGCTGGCGGCGCTGGGCGAGACGGGATTTCTGCAGATCATGGCGGCGACCCATACCGGCATGACCACCGAGGAGTTCGCCAAGATCGTCACCGACTGGATCGCCACCGCGCGCGCATCCGCGCTTCAACCGGCCCTACACCGATCTGGTCTATCAGCCGATGCTGGAGCTGCTCGCCTATCTGCGCGCCAACGGCTTCAAGACCTTCATCGTCTCCGGCGGCGGCATCGAGTTCATGCGGCCCTGGACCGAGAAGGCCTACGGCATTCCGCCCGAGCAGGTGGTGGGCTCGTCGGCCGTGACGAAGTATCCAGATGCGCCCCGGACGGCAACCCCGTGCTCCTGCGCGAGCGCAAGATCGAGTTCGTCGACGACAAGGCGCGGAAAGCCGGAGGGCATCAACCGCTTCATCGGCCGCCGTCCGGTGTTCGCGTTCGGAAATTCCGACGGCGACAAGGAGATGCTGGAATGGACCGCGGCCGGGAGCGGCGCCCGCTTCATGGGCCTCGTGCCATCACACCGACGCCGTGCGCGAATGGGCCTATGACCGCAACTCGCCGGTCGGACGCCTCGACAAGGCCTGGGATGAAGCGGTCAGGCGCGGCTGGACCGTCGTCGACATGAAGCGCGACTGGAAGAAGGTGTTTCCCTTCGACCCGTGAAGGCGCGGGCGCGCCCTTCCCTGCCGCGCGTCTATGCTTCCCGCTCGGCACTTCTGCATGAAGCTTTTCTTGGCGGCGCCGGCGAGGGCCCTGCCGTTGCTGCCCACCGCCTTGACCTGACAGGTGTCGCGCTTGCACTTCTTGAGGAAACTGGTCTTGGCAGCGCCCGCGAGCGGCTTGCCCTCCTTGCTGACGGCCTTGCTCTCGCAGGTCTCCTGCGCGAAGGCGACGGCGGAAAGAGTTCAGCGACAGAACCAGGGCCGCGAGTAGGATCCGCTTCATTCTCTGTCTCCATCGTGATGGTGGACGAACGATTCAATATGGGACGTCGAACGTTCCGATCCGCACGCGATGGCGCAGCGTACCGCGCCTACCTGTCGCAATAGATCCCGAATCTCGGTCAACAGCTTGACCTCCGCCGTCGGCTCGGCGGGAGCCGCGGGTTCCTCCCGTTTGAGCCTGTTGATTCCCTTGATGGCGATGAAGAGAACCCAGGCGATGATCAGAAAGTTGATGGCGGCGGTCAGAAACTGGCCCCAGCCGAGCACCGCGCCCTGCTTCTTGGCGTCGGCGTAGGGGCGCTGGCGTCGACTTTCGCCGACAGCGGCGTGTAGTAATTCGATGAAGTCGAGCCCACCGGTGACGGCGCCGACGATCGGCATGATGATGTCGCTGACGAGCGACGTGACGATGGCTCCGAACGCCGCGCCGATGATGACGCCGACGGCGAGATCGATCACGTTGCCGCGCATCGCGAATTTCTTGAATTCTTCCCACATGGCAACCTCCGTTCGGATTCCATCGCATGCGGCGGGGCGTAACCGGCGCGGGCGGCATCAACCGGTCAGGTCTGCGCGATCAATCGCCGGCGCAGATGCGCGGTTTGCGCAATGAGGCCGGCCGTAACGGACGCGACAATCTACACCCTCGACAAGCAAACCGACATGTCGTTGGTGGCCTGCCGGCTGCTCACGCGCGCGCCCAACAGCGTCATCATTCTGCCTCACCAGGTTGCGCAGTGAACGGTCGCCACCGGGCGACTGCGAAGCGACATGCTCCTGCCAGCGCGGTCCTCGGCGAGGCCACCTGAAGTTGCAAGGACGAGGCGACACTCAGGGAGTTTCGCATGGGCCAGAGAGGACGCAAGAGAGGGATGCGTCGTGCTGCTGGGGGCCCCGACAAATGCGTTCATCTTGTCGGAGGTAGAGCGCATGTACCGCAAGCTTTAGTGGCCATGCGTGGCCCTGCGGCCACATCCCTGCGCAATCCGCGGCGACCGCTTGACAGCCTGCGGCCGATGGGTTCCATGTGCACGCGTAGTTCGGGGGCGTGATGAAGTGCGTAGCATGCGGCGCGGCGATGCGCCTGATGCAGGTGCAAAACCGACACCGCCACGGTGTGGAATTGAGCGCCACATCTTCAGGTGCTCGGCCTCGCCCACAGAGTGCGCAGCGGCTGATGTTCAACCGCGCCAGAATGTCCGGCATCAATCGTTCCTGCCGCAGCGACGCCGACCGGAGGCGCCGGCCATCAAGCTTTCGGCCGCGCAGGGCTGCGGGCCTGAGCGGATGGATGCGAGCCGATCGAGAAGCTCGGCAGCAGGCAGACGGCTCTCAAGGAACGAAAGGCAGCGGAACGGACTTCGGGCCGGCCGTCCGCGGTCAAGACACACCAATCACGAGCACACCGATCGCGCTCAGAGTGACGCCGGCGCCAGCCGCTGCGTTGGCCAGCAGTTCCCCGGCCTGGACGAACGCGGCCGAGAAGCTCGGCAGCAGGCAGACGGCCTCCTCGAGCGAGCAGCAGCGACCGATGTGGGCCGGGCAATGCGCTCAACCGATGCGCTCTGCGGCGTGATGTTTCCGATGGGCGCACGGTTTTTGCCCGCCGCCTCAGGACCCTTGAGTGTCCGTCCGGAAGACTTCTTCTTGACTCCTTTGAATCAGCGGATCCGATGGCGCCCGTCCTTGATCTGAGGAGGGGTGACGCCGTGCGGACGGACAAGAACCGGGCGAAGTACAACCGCGATCACTTGAGATATCCGAGCGACCTGACTGATGACGAATGGGCGCATGTCGAGCCGCTGATCCCTCCCGCCAGACGCGGCGGCGGTAAGCGGCGGACCGACATGCGGGCGGTCATGAACGGCGTGATGTACATCCTGAGCACCGGCTGCCAATGGCGCTATATTCCAAAAGACTTTCCGCCGCGCAGCACGCTTGCATGACTATTTTACGTGGTGGAATTGCGACGGCACGCTGGATCGGATCCATCACGCACTGTACGTCGAATGCCGCGAGAAGGCGGAACGAGAGGCCAGCCCCACCGCTTGCATCATCGACAGCCAGAGCGTGAAGAGCGCCGAAAAGGGGGCCAGCATTGATCCTCACGGGTTCGATGCGGGCAAACTGATCAAGGGCAAGAAACGGCATATTCTCGTCGACATGCAAGGTCTGTTGCTGCACGCGATCGTTCATTCCGCTGGCGTTCAGGATCGCGATGGCGGCATCTGGTTGCTCGCCACGTTGTTCGGCCAATTTCCTTTTCTCGCAAAACTGTTCGCCGATAGCGCCTATGCGGGATCAATTTTCCATACCGCGCTCGCCAAAGTCCTGCCCAACCTCAAAACCGAAATCGTCAGACGCTCCGATCGTGCCAAAGGGTTCGTGCCGTTACCCAAGCGTTGGATCGTCGAACGTACGATCGCTTGGCTGAACCGTTGCCGCCGACTGGCCAAGGATTGGGAGAATCTCAATCGCAGCGCTCTCGCTTTCCTCAAACTCGCTTCCATCCGCCTCATGTTACGAAAGCTGTGCACCCTGATAAAGACCTGACGGACTCCGAGGGTCCGCAGGCGCGCGCGGCGCACCACGCCGTAGAGACTACCCGGCACCTTGCCGCCGCTCTCGGCGAGTTTCGTCATGACCTGCTTCAGTGCAGCCAGACGTTCATTTCGGCGGAGCCATCGAGGGCGCCGGTGTAGCCGAGTTCCTTTGCCAATTGCTTGCGGGCACCAAGGCTGCTGTCCAGCTTCAACAGCTTCATCAGATCGGTGATCGACTTTCCCCATTCGAAATCTTCGTCCTGATCGTCGTCGAGTTTCTTGAGGATGGCTTCGACGTCGGCGCGTGAGATCGGCTTTGCAGCCGCTCCAGCTGCGGACGTTCCGAGGGCTGCGCCAGTCCCCGCGGGTGCGGACGTCCCCGTCGATGAAGACGTCCCAGCTGTGAGGCGTCACACCTGCCGCATGTTTGGAACCGAAAATGGCCGATACGATGCTTCCGAACACGCTCATGATTTCCTCCTGACCATGTCCGTCATTCCCCACCATCGGCACACCGGCGTTTTCTTCGCCGCCGACTGAAGAGCGCTTGCGATCCTCGTCGAATTCTGTGAGCGCGGTCGGAATTATGCAATCAAGAGCGTTTTGCTACCGCGTCGGCGCGGTGTGCTGATCGCACTCAAAGCGGCGTTTCAAGTCATTAGATCTGAAAGTGATTTCCTCCCACATTATCGATCATCACTTCGCAGAATTGGTCAGGACATCTGACGCCGAATTCATTCGCGCGTCACGGACTTGTGATGCCTGTCGCGCGACCGTCGGCGCAACATCGATGGCGGCTTATGCCGCATCCGCTGCGCGGAGTATCGACGTGCGCGTCAAGCGAGCAGAGCCATGCACTACGATTGCGAGATCGGCTTCTCGCTGACGATTACGCAGTGCGCGCGATCCAGTGGCGCAAAATTGCGTTCAGGACCCGAGCGGGGCGGGTGAGATAAGGACGCGCCCACAACAACAACGATCTGCAAGGGAGGGAGATCGCCATGGAGATGATCATCAATCTGATCATTCAACTGGTCGCGGGAGTCGTCGGTGGGTAACGCCGCCGGCGCAGCCCTGAAGGACTATAATCTCGGCGGCATTGGCAACACGATCGCAGGCGCCATTGGCGGCGTCGGCGGCGGTCAGCTTCTGCAGGCCGCGATCCCGGCGATCGCAGCCGCGGCTGGCGGCAACCTCGACGTCAGGGCCATTCGTTGGTCAAATTGTCGGCGGTGGTGCCGGTGGCGCGATCCTCACGGTCATCGTCGGGCTGGTGAAGAGCATGATGGCGAGCCAGCAGACGCGGTAAATACGTGTGAGTGGCGGATCGCGGATCAACGCAGCTAAACCTCAACCGGCTTGATCGAGCGCGGGCGATCCATTCGGAGGAGGCAAAGCCACGGCACAGAGCATGGCACACGACTGGGCTGCGAACGCAAGAAATAATAGTGCCGAGCGCCAATGAGGCCGCGATCGACGGCATCGTCCAGGCATCTCGGGATCCTCTAGAGGGCACACGCTTCGTCGAAGATCGGGCGCCGGCATCAGATCGCGGGAGACTGTCGTTGTCAGAACATCATCTGGATCATCGTCATCGGGTTCGTCGCCGGCATCATCGCTCGCTTCCTGTCGCCGGGGCCGAACGAGGCCGAGCGGTTTCATCTTGACGACGCTGCTCGGGATCGCGGGCGCTTTCCTCGCCACCTTCATCGGTCAGACCATCGGGATGGTACCGGCTCGACCAGGGCGCCGGCCTGATCGGCGCCAACCGTCGGCGCGCTGATCGTGCTGTTCATCTGGAACCGACTGGTCGTCCACCACGTTGTGAGCGATCCGAGGCGGGTCCGGCTCGCAGCGCCGGGCCGACCAACCGGCCGTAACGGCGGCGCGTTCTTCGCGCCCACGGAATCAGCGCTTCACCGCTCCCCTCCATGTTCGGAGCGGAGCGCGAGAGGTCGAGACAACAAGGAGGCAGATATGGGACTGCGCGATATTCTCACCGGAATGCAGAACGGCCCCCGCGAGCCAACCAGCCCAGCAGCGGCGGCGGTGGCGGCGGCGGCATGTCGCCGATCGTGATCGCACTCCTGGGGCTGCTTGCCTACAAGGCGCTCAAGGGCCGTGGCGGCCAGGCCGCCGATGCCGGCGGTGCGGGCCAGACGGCGCGCCTGCCGCAGGGCGGCACGGCACAGCCCGGCAATGCGGGCGGCGGGCTCGGCGATGTTCTCGGCGGACTGTTCGGCGGGAAGCCGGCCGGTGCACCCGCCGGCACCACGTCGGGTGGCAACCTGGGCGACCTCCTCAAGGGCGGACTGGGCGGCCTGCTCGGCGGCGCCGCGGCCGGGAGCGTGCTGAGCGGCGGCCTCGGCAACCTGATCAAGGGATTCAGGAGAGCGGGCACGGTCATGCCGCGGAGTCCTGGGTTGGCACCGGTCCCAACAAGGAGATTGCGCCCGAACGACCTGGCCGATGCGCTCGGGGCGATACGCTCGACACGCTGAGCCAGCGGACCGGCATGGGACAAAACGAGCTGCTCGAGGCGCTGCGGCATCAACTCCCGGGCTTCGTCGATCAGCTCACGCCCCACGGCCGGATACCGACCGAAGAGGAAGCGTCCCGCATGGTCTGATGCAGGCCGTGCCTGTTCCCTGATCGCAAAGTGCAGAGCCGCGCGGCGGTACTAGTCCGGGCGGCCGGTGGCGGCCGATGCGACGCGGTTTTCGCTTCCCTTGGGACCCAGCACCACCACGATCGCACCCATCTTGACCCGATTGTAGAGATCGATCACGTCCTCGTTGGTCAACCGGATGCAGCCGGACGAGATCGCCTGCCCGATATACTGGGGCTGGTTGGTCCCGTGGATGCGGAACAGCGTGTCCTGGTTGCCGGAGAACAGGTAAATCCCCCGGGCGCCCATCGGATTGTGGGCTCCGCCTTCGACATAATTGGGAAGCGGACCGAGCCGTCTCTTCTCACCTTCGGTCGGCGTCCAGCCCGGCCATTCTTCCTTGCGGCCGACCCTGGCCACGCCGGACCAGGCCTGCGCGTCTTCGCCGACGATCACGCCATAGCGCATCGCCTTCCCGTCGGGCAGGACGTAGTAGAGATAGCGTTCCGCCGTATCGACCAGGATCGAGCCCGGCGCTTCCTTGCGGTGATATTGAACGACGTGACGCTGATAGGTGAGAGGAATCGTCGCCTTCTCATAGGGCGGATTCGCCAGGAGCTTCCTGTCGCGCGCGGTGAAGCTGGCATCGGACACAGGGTCCAACGTTGCCTGCATGCATCCGCCGAGCAGAAGTCCCGACAAAAGAAATACGATTCCCCGCACTGCCATGGCTGGCCTCTATCAGCGTCACGCAATTCTGGCTGCGGTCAGCCCTTGCTCGCGACCGGCTGCGGATACTTGCCGATCGGAGCCTTGCCGACCGGATACTTGCCGATCGGCGCTTTGCCAACCGGAGCTGCGGGCGGAGGCGGCTCTTTGCGCGGCAGGTCGGCGGCGGCGGCGGCGCTCAACATCGCGATCGACGCCGCAGTGATGGTCAGGATCTTCAACATGGCTCATCCCCTTGTGTTTCGAGTATCTCTTGAACGCCCCGGAACGCTTAACCCGAGAGCGATGCCAAGCTTTCTTGGCACCATCACTCAGCCCCAGCGTTTATTACCCGCTGTACCGTAAAGAGATGCTCTGACCGCCCGCGTTGCACAATCAAAAACTGCGTTTTTCCGGGCGTTGGTCGATGGTTTTCGGGCGAGTGTTGCAGAAACACACCGGTATTTTGCCCAGTTTTCGCCGGTGAGCCTGCAAAGTCCCAAATCCGAGGCGTGATCGGCGTCTCATCAAGGCGGGCGCCACCACGCGGCGGTGGAGGCCGGGCACAGGCCGGCCGACGTTCCGGCAGGCGAATCAGGGCATCAAGTCCGCGCCAGCACCGAGACGTAAAATCCATCGGTGTCGGTGCGGCGCGGGGTCATCAGCAATCCCTCGTCCGACATCAGCGCGGCACGGCGGAACGAGATAGGCGCGCTCTCCGAGCGCGTTCGCCACTTCGCCCGGGGGCACGAGCGCTGAAACCCGTCTCGCGCGCGAGAAACGCCTGGATCTGATCGCCGTTCTCCTCCGCCAGCACCGAGCAGGTGACATAGGCGATGCGACCACCGGGCTTGACCAGCGCCCGCCGCCCGGTCGAGCACGGCCGCCTGCTCCTTGAGCCGCACCGCGAGCGCGCCGGGACGCACGCGCCACTTGGCATCGGGATTGCGCCGCCACGTTCCGATGCCGGTGCAGGGCGCGTCGATGAGCACGAGGTCGGCGCGGCCCGCGAGATCGGCAAGCTCGGTGCCGACGGATTTCGGCGTGCGGACCTGCACGTTGCGCGCGCCGGAGCGCGCGAGCCGCTCATGAATGGGCGCGAGCCGGCGCTTGTCCGTGTCGGTTGCGTAGAGCTGTCCTTGATTATGCATCGCCGCCGCCAGCGCGAGCGTCTTGCCGCCGGCGCCGGCGCACAGATCGACCACGTGCTCGCCCGGCTTTGCACCGGCGAGCAGCGCGGCGAGCTGCGAGCCCTCGTCCTGCACCTCCACCATGCCCTTGATGAACGCAGGCTCGGCATGGATCGCGGGATTCTTGGCATCGGCCTCGAGCGCGATCCGCAGCCCGAACGGCGACCAGCGCGTCGGCACGGGATTGAGGTCGGCAAGCAAGGCGGTCGCCTCGTCGCGCTCGCCCTTGATGTCGTTGACGCGCAGATCAAGCGGCGCTCGGCTCGCAAGCGCGGCGCCCTCGGCGGCGCGCTCGTCGCCGAACACGCGGGCGAGATACGGATCGAGCCATTCCGGGTAATCGCCGGCCACCCAGGGCGGCGCACCCGCGAGATCGGGCGCCGCAAGCCGCGCCAGCTCGTCCGGGCTCAACGGTTGCGGCGCAAAGCGTCCGCCATTCGCCAGAGCAGCGATGGCATCGGGCTCGAGCTTGCGCTCGAGCCGCAGCATGCCGAGCAGGACCGCGCGCGGGCCGGGGTCGCCCATGACATGGACGCTGGACGCACGCCGGCGCAGCGCGTCGTAGACCAGGCCCGCGAGCGCGGCACGGTCGCCCGAGCCGGCGAACCGGTGCGAGAGCCCCCAGTCCTGAGCGCATCGGCCGCCGGCCGGTGCCGCGCCTCGATATCGGCGACGATCTCGATGGCGGCGGAGAGCCGGGCGGCGGGCGTCATCAGATGCCGAGGAGGATGCGCAGAATGAAGATCACCCACATGAGGCTCAGCACGACCGCGCCCAGGATGAAGGCGAGGCCGCGCCGGCTGACATAATTGTCGGTGACATGAATGTAGGCGTGGACCAGCCGCAGCACCACGAATATCCACGCCATCACGACGAACAGCAGATCGGCGTGGCGTGTCATCAAGGCGAGGATCGTCAATACGTAGAAGAGAACCGGCACCTCGAGCTGATTGTGGAAGGCATTGCTGATCTGGCTCACCCGCGGCGGCCAGTTCGGCTCGCGCAAGGCGATGTCGCCGCGCCTTCACTGCGCCGGTCTTGAAGCGCGTCGGCTGCGCAGATAGCCCATCCAGTAGAGCAGCACGAAGGTCAATATGACCTGGACGAACAGCGGAAGCAGGACGGCTTGGATCGACATCGCTGATTTCCTCCGCAAGGGCGGCGGCTAATCGCCGGTCTGCGGCGCGGCGCTATCCCTCCCGCCGGAGGTGGCCGCTTGGCGGCCGGGTGGGTTCGCATCTGATGGTCAATCTGCTGTAGCGATTACACCCTCGAGGGATAGTTCGGGCTCTCGCGGGTGATCGTGACGTCGTGCACGTGGCTCTCGCGCATGCCGGCGCCCGAGATGCGCACGAACTCGGGCCTTCTCGTGCAGCTCCTGCAAATCCTTCGCGCCCACATAGCCCATGGCCGCGCGCAGGCCGCCGGCGAGCTGGTGCAGCACGGTCGCCACCGCGCCCTTGTAGGGCACCTGGCCCTCGACGCCCTCCGGCACCAGCTTGAGGGTGTCCTTGATGTCCTGCTGGAAGTAGCGATCGGCCGAGCCGCGCGCCATGGCGCTGACCGAGCCCATGCCGCGATAGGTCTTGTAGGAGCGGCCCTGATAGAGAAACACCTCGCCCGGCGTCTCGTCGGTGCCGGCGAGGAGCGAGCCCACCATGGCGCAGTCGGCGCCGGCGGCGAGCGCCTTGGCGAGATCGCCGGAATATTTGATGCCGCCGTCGGCGATGACCGGCGTTGCCGGATTTGCGCGCGACCTCGACCGCATCCATGATGGCGGTGAGCTGCGGCACGCCGACGCCGGCGACGATCCGCGTGGTGCAGATCGAGCCCGGGCCGATGCCGACCTTGATGGCGTCCGCGCCGGCATCGATGAGCGCCTTGGCGCCTTCGCCGGTGGCGATGTTGCCGGCGACCACCTGCACCGCGTTCGACAGGCGCTTGATGCGGGTGACGGCGTCGAGCACCGCGCGCGAATGGCCGTGCGCGGTATCGACGACGACGAGATCGACGCCGGCCTCGATCAGCCGCCCGGTGCGGTCGAAGCCCTTGTCTCCCGACGGTCGTCGCGGCGGCGACGCGCAGCCGGCCCTGCTCGTCCTTGCAGGCGTGCGGATTGGCGACCGCCTTCTCCATGTCCTTCACCGTGATCAGCCCGACGCAGCGGTACTCGTCGTCGACCACCAGCAGCTTCTCGATGCGGTGCTGGTGGAGGAGGCGCTTGGCCTCGTCCTGCCCGACGCCCTCGCGACACCGTGATCAGCCGCTCCTTGGTCATCAGCTCGGCAACCTTCTGGCGCGGGTCGGTGGCGAAGCGCACGTCGCGATTGGTGAGAATGCCGACCAGCTTGCCGGCCCGGCCGCTGCCGCCGCCCTCCACCACGGGAATGCCGGAAATGCCGTGGTCCTGCATCAGCGTCGAGCGCGTCGGCGAGCGTGGCCTCGGGAGCGATGGTGACGGGATTCACCACCATGCCGGATCTCGAACTTCTTGACCTGGCGGACCTGCGCGGCCTGCGCCTCGGGCTCGAGATTGCGGTGGATGACGCCGAGGCCGCCGGCCTGCGCCATGGCGATCGCCATCTTGGCCTCGGTCACGGTGTCCATGGCCGAGGCGATGATCGGGATATTGAGCGAGATTTCGCGCGTGATGCGGGTGCGGATATCGGCATCGGACGGCAGCAGCTCGGACAGTCCCGGCGTGAGCAGGACGTCGTCGAAGGTGAGCGCTTCGCGCAGGGTTCCGTTGGATTTCTGGTTCATTGCCACTCCAGTCACCCGGCTTGCGGGCTCGGTCGCCGGCACCGTCGGAAGCGAGATAGCGCCCGCTCTGCGGCGAAACGGCGAGTCTCGCGCGCGACTCGACGACCCGTTTTGGGTTGGCGCCGGTCGTTAGCACGGCTCGCCGGCGATCCTAGCGCTCCGGCGGCAATCCACCGAACGATGCTGTCCCCCATGTGGGGTTGCGTCAAACGACGGACAATACCGGCGGATCCGGACCGGCGGCGACTCTGTTAGCTTGCCCCCACGGAATTTCGCCTTACGGTCCAGCCCCGCATGTTGGCAAAACGCATCGTGCCGCTGATCGTGGCGGTCGCCCTGTTCATGGAAAACATGGACTCGACCGTGATCGCGACCTCGCTGCCGGCGATCGCCGCCGATCTCGGGACGAGCCCGCTGACGCTCAAGCTCGCCGTCACCGCCTACCTGCTGTCGCTCGCGGTGTTCATCCCGGTGAGCGGCTGGACCGCCGACCGCTTCGGCGCGCGCACCGTGTTCCGCGGCGCCATCGCGGTCTTCATGCTCGGCTCGATCGGCTGCGCGCTGTCCAGCTCGCTGACCCAGTTCGTCGCCGCGCGCATCGTGGAGGGCATGGGCGGGGCGATGATGACGCCGGTCGCGCGCGTCTGATCCTGCGTGCGCAGCGTCGACAAGCGCGAGCTGATCAACGCCATGGTCTGGGTCACGCTGCCGGCGCTGATCGGCCCGCTGATCGGCCCGCCGCTCGGCGGCTTCATCACCACCTACATCTCCTGGCACTGGATCTTCCTGATCAACATCCCGATCGGGCATCGTCGGCATCGTGCTGGCGACCATCTTCATCGAGGACGTGCGGGCGGAGACGCCGGACCCGTTCGACGCCGCTCGGCGCGGTGCTCGCCGGCGCTCGGCATCGGCGGGCTCGTTTTCGGCGGCTCGGTGCTCGGGCTCAATCTTCCTGCCGATCGGCGTGGTGCATCGCGCTGATCGTCGTCGGCGCGCGTCGCGACCTACGCCTATGTCCGGCACGCGCGGCGCACGCCCGCGCCGGTGCTCGACCTCGCGCTGCTCGAAGCTGCCGACCATGCGCGCCGCCGTGGTCGGCGGCTTCATCTATCCGCGCCGGCATCGGCGCGATGCCGTTCCTGCTGCCGCTTCTGCTGCAGCTCGGCTTCGATCTCACCGCGTTCCAGTCCGGCCTGGTCACGCTCGCCAATGTCGTCGGCGCCATGGGCATGAAGACGGTCATTCCGCATCATGCTGCGACGGTTCGGGTTCCGCCGCGTGCTGATCGTCGAATGCGCTGATCAGCGCGGCGACTGGTCGCGGCCTGCGCGCACCTTCACGCCGGGCGTGTCATTCGCCTGGATCGTCGGCGTGCTGATCGTCGGCGGCTTCTTCCGCTCGCTCGAGTTCACCAGCCTCAACACCATCGCCTATGCCGACGTCGACAACCGCCGCATGAGCCGCGCCACCTCGCTGGTCGCGGTCGGCCAGCAATTCTCGATCTCGGTCGGGGTCGCCATCGGCGCGCTCGCGGTCGATCTGACCTTGTGGGCGCGCGGCCAGTCGACCATCACCGACGCCGCCGACTTCCAGCCGGCCTTCGTCGCCATCGCCGTGATCGCCGGCTAGCGCGCTTCTTCGTGTTCGCGCGGATGCCGGCGGATGCCGGCGCGGAGCTCGCGCGCCGCACGCCGGCGCCGACGGCCGGGCCCGACCGAGGCGACGGATCAGAAGCTGAGCTGAGGCATCGTGCTGCGCAGTGGCGGTGGGCGCGAGGCGCGGGACACCGCTCACGGCGAACTCGGCCGCGAAACCCGGTCGCCAGGAGATAGAGCTCCGCCGAGTCCGCCCGGCTCGCCGAGGGCTTCACGTGCTTCACGCTGGCGAAATCGCGCTTGAGCTGCGGCGAGCAGCGTCGCCTCGGTGCCGCCCTGCAGCACCTTGCAGAGGAACGCGCCGCCGGGCGCGAGCACCTCGCGCGCGAAGTCGGCCGCAGCCTCCGCGAGCGCCATGATCCTGAGATGGTCGGTCTTGCGGTGGCCGGTGGCGTTCGCCGCCATGTCGGAGAGCACGACATCGGCCGGGCCGCCGAGCAGCGCCTTGATCGCGTCCGGCGCGTGCGGATCGAGAAAGTCGAGTTGCGATGAACTCGACGCCCGGCAATCGGCGCCATCGTCGAGGAGGTCGATCGCGACGACGCTGTCCGCTGCCCTCGCCTGCGCCGACACGCTTCGCCGCCACCTGGCTCCAGCCGCCGGGCGCGGCGCCGAGATCGACCACCCGTCGCGCCGGTCTTGAGCAGCCGATGCTTGTCGTCGATCTCGATCAGCTTGAAGGCGGCGCGGCGAGCGAAAGCCTTCGCGCTTGGCGCGCGCCGACATAGGGATCGTTGAGCTGGCGCTCGAGCCAGAGCTTCGACGACAGCGAGCGGCCCTGCCGGATCTTGACCCGGACCTTGAGATCGCGTCCGCCGCCCGCGCGTCGTCACGGCGTCCGTCGCCTCGGCGGCCCCAGACGCCGTCCTCGCGCATCATCTGCACCAGCATGCCTTCGCGCAGCCCGCGGTCGGCGACCCGCAGCCGCCGGCACGGGAAGGCGCGCGCGGATGGCATCGAGGATGGCGCAGCCGGCGAGCACGAGATCGGCGCGCTCGGCGCCGATGCAGGCATTGGCGACGCGATCCTCGTAGCTCCATGGCCAGCAGCCGCTCGATCACGCGCGGTCACCTCGTCGTCGACTCATCCAGCAGCCGTCGACGCGGCGGCGCTCGTAGCGCCTGAGCTCGAGATGCACGCCGGCGATCGTCGTCACCGTGCCCGACGTGCCGAGCAGATGGACGCTGACCGATCGCCGGGCCGGCCATGCTCGGCCACGAAGCGGTCGAGCATGCGCGGCGACCTCGGCGATCATCGCCGCATAGATCTCGCGCGTGACCGCGTGTCCGCCGTGGCGCTCGGCCAGCGTGACCACGCCGACCGGGAGCGACACCCAGGCCTTGATCTTGCGGCAGCGGCGGACCGCGCCGCGTCGGCGGCGAGCGCTCGAGGCCGGACCAGCTCGGAGGAGCCGCCGCCGATGTCGAACAGGATCACGCCATCGGCGTGCGGATCGATCAGCGGCGTGCAGCCGGTGGCCGCCAGCCTCGCCTCGGTCTCTCGATCGATGATCTCGAGCTCGAGCCCGACCTCCTCGGCGATGCGGGCGCGGAATTCGGCGCCGTTCATCGCGGCGCGGCACGCCTCGGTCGCGATCAGCCGCGCCCGCGTCACGCCGCGGTTGCGCATCTTGTCGCGGCAAATGGCGAGCGCTTCGACTGCGCGGGCGATCGCGGCCTCGCTGATGCGGCCGGACGTCGATACGCCCTCGCCCAGCCGGATGATGCGGGAGAATGCGTCGATCACGCGGAAGCTGTCGCCGGTCGGGCGCGCGACCAGGAGCCGGCAATTGTTGGTGCCGAGATCGAGCGCGGCATAGGTCGGACCCGCATGACCGGTCTCGCCCTGCCCGCCGTCGTGACGCGGGTAGCCGTAGGGTGACCGCCGACCCCACCGGGACCCGCGGCTGGCGCGGCCCGATCATGGTCAGGGTCGAGGCCGCCGGTTGCCCGGCCCTCGTCCTTCATCCAGTTCCTTCCTGCCGCGCCGAAGCCATTCCACGCTCGACGGCAGCGGCCATGTCCCGACGATATCGGCGCAAGTGTAACACGCGGGAGGCTCGCGCAACAGATGCGCGCTGGAGGCGCTGTACGGTGCAGGTTGTGCCCGTGGTCATTGGGTTTATCTCACTCTGCGAAGGATGCGTGGGAATTAATCGGGGATTTTGCGCGTCGCGCTGTCGCAGTCGCTCGAAGCCCTCGGCGACTTCCTCATCAAGCACATGCGCATAGCGCAGCGTCGAGGCGCAGATCGCGATGGTTGAGCATCCGCTGACACCAGTTTGAGGTTGCCGGTCGCGCGTAGCGCCTTGGTCGCAGCAGGTCATGTCGAAAATCGTGGTAGCGGAAATCGGTCACGCCAGCGACCTTGCGCAGCCGATGCCAGTGCGCACGCAGCCCGGCCAAAGTGATCGGGTAGTGCCGACCCCTTCACCCACGCTCGATGCGTCCGGGTCGCAACATAGGTGAAGACGAATTCGGGTGATGCCGCGCAGTGGCCAGAGGATCTCTCGGACTTCGTCAATGATCGGCACCGTAACTTAATCGGCCACCCTTGCCGGTCTTGCGAGATCTGCCGCGCCCCCAGTCGACCTCGACCACCGCAACAGACATTCGTTTTGCCGCATACCGGTGGCCATGGCGAAGGACGAACAACGGCGCGTAGTCGTCACGCATCGCCGCTTCAAGCCAGCGCTCGGCTTTCGTCACCCACAAGCTCGCGCGGGTGCTCCTGCCGTACCGGTAGCCAGAGCTTGCGCCACTCGGGCTCGGCCACGCGCGGGCGCAAGGTCGCGAACAGCGCCTTCAATTGCATGATCGTGAGATTGACGGTCGCTGGCGTGATCAGCGCACAGTCTTCCAGTTTGCGGCCTTTGTAGATGACACGATGTCCGCGCCGCCACGCGATCAGCGCGCGCACGTCGTCATCGGTGATGTCGGTGATCAGCTTGTCCTTGCCGAAAATTCGATCAGCAGCGAAAGTCGCTTCCAGATATTACGGCTGGAAGCATGATGCTGCGCCTGCTAACCAGAAGCGCCCGGCGACATCGTCGAGCCGCAGTGATGTCCGCGCTGCCTTCATGGCGGCCACGTCCGCCTTAGCCTTCGCGCTCGGCACGTTCTATGGCTTCGGCTTCCCGCCGGGTCGTGGCCTTGGTACTGCCGAAAACGCGATGACCTTTGATTTGGAAGTCGAAGCGCCAGTACGGCGAGCGCGGATTCGCGAAAGACGGACACGGCAATATCCTTTCGGGTTTGAGCGGTATCAATGAATGCGATCGAGATCGGCATCGCTGAACATCCGACGCGGGCGCTTCCTGCCGTGGCCGATGATGACGTAATTGAGTGCACCCGCTGCCACATGCCCGTTGAGGGTCTTGACCGAGCAGCCGAGCTTCGCTGCTGCCTCGGACGCAGTCCGCGATCCATCTGGTGGACGCTTGAGGTCGACGCTTGGGCTGTGCTTTTAAGCCTGCGCACGAGGTTCGTGTACTGCATCAGCGTCTGCATTCGAGCCCGACAAAGCCACCAGGGCCAAATTTTCCGCTGTGACTTTCGATCAAGGGCGCGCACATGCAGGCTGGATGGCACGCCGAGTGCTCACGAACAGCGTCGTCGTGTTGGAATCGACCTGGGTCAATGCCGACGCCCTCCTGATCGGCGTGGCTGGTCAGAGTCCCGGCCCGCTGTTCGACAGCGGCGGGCTGGGCGCTCAGCCATCCTGTAGCCGAGCGACGGCGCCGGTCAATTCATGTCCTGCCCGGCGACCTGACCATTTTTGTGGATCTCATAAGCTCATAATCGATCGGGCTTATAGCTCATGCTCTAGGGCTACGGCAGAGCGTCCTGCAGCTTCGCCCGCGCCAGCCATTGCCGCCAGGTCGATCTCGGGCTTTCCGCGCCTGTGTTTAGATTTCAGAGGCTGCGAATCAGAGTTCACCCCTCATGTTCTTTCGCGACTGGTTGCTGCGCCACCCTCCGGCCAGTGTCTATGGGCTGGAAGTCCAGGCGAGGCCGGCCGCACGATCTCTTACATTGGGGCGCTCGCGGTTCAATGCTCGACCCGCATGGACTGTGCAGTCCAGGCTCCTACGCTGTCTGCTGTAGAAGCGAGAGGCGCCGCCGCCTCAGCTTCCTCGGCGCGCCCAGTGGATCCGGCGACTGGATCGCCTCCGAACTCTTGCAGCTGCGAGAGCAGGGTACGAGCCCGTCTCTCGACCGCATGTCGCGCTTGGTCCAGTATCGCGTGTCCGCCTGCTGGCATCGCGGCCACCTCGGATTGCGCTGCCTCCGCTTCGCTGATGACGGATTTTGCCAGCGTTTCGACGCGGTCAATAACCCTGCTTTAGGATTGAGGCCGCATTCGCGGGCGAACTGCTGCCAGTCCCTCCCATTGAGGTGATCGCCCCGGCTTTTGCCGGCGATTTTCTGTGCGAGGTTCTTCGTGACGTTCTCCCAAACCTCGCCGCACATGACGTCGTACATCGGTGCAAGCGACGCGCCGTTGCCGCGGATCATGATCGAGTAGTTCTTGGCATGAGCGTCGGTGTTGCAGGCAAGAACATTGACTACAACCATATCGAGCAAACGCACGATATCGGTCGAGGGCATGTGCCGCCGCGTTACCTCAAACATGTCCTTCAACGTCGGCCCGCGAATCCCGGTCTGGTTGGATTCTGTACTTTGCGGATGGCGGCTTCCCGAGCGCCTGACAATAGTCTTCCTGGTGCAAGCGACGCCAACGGCCACCGACCTCCGTTCGGTCGTATCGCTTGCACGAGCAAATAGGTTCGTTTGCCGGCTTGGCCGGTGGTGATATTCGGCGTCGGGATTTTCATGCGTCGCGCCAAGGTCAGGCAGAACGCCTCGTTCTGAACGCTGCCCCAAAGGCGCGGCGCGTCCGGCTTGAGAATGTGCGTCGATGGAGAGCCGTTCATCGGGATGCAGACGCGGCCTGTCATCGTCGACGGCGACAGCAAGCTTCGTCTGCACGCCGGCGAGGGACATTGAGACGCCCTCCTCGCCGACGAGGAACGGCTTGTTCGGCAGCTCCTCCATGACTCTCTCAAGGTCTTCCGGCTTGCCGACCGGCCGCCAGTGAACCGAAGCGGTTCTCCCAGGCTGACCAATCGAAAGTGCGCCCGCGGTGTCGCCGCCGATCGCGGAGAGCAGACCGATTACATCGCCCCGCGCCATCCCGAGAAGTTGTCCGAGCGTTCGCAGCTGCTCGCTTTCTGGCAGAAGGTTTGCTGCCCAGGGCAGGAAAGTGTCGGAAGCAATGCGCTCCGATCTCAACGGCATCGTTATCGAGATCGGAAACGCGCCTCTCAATCCGATCCAGTCGGGATCATACGTGAAGCCTGGGTCCATTCTTATCGACATCAATCGTGCCGACGAGCCGCTGCTCAAAGTATACGGGTAGAGCTGGCCATCCGGCTCCTCCACCTCTTCGGGAAGATCGGGCAGTTCCGGGGCGGTCGCGGATTGAGACGGACCGCCGGATGCCAGAATGTCGGCCGGCTTGAGCCCCAAGGCTTCAGCCACCAGGAGGCTTCGCCCGAGCTGGCAGGAAGGCTTGCCGGCTTCTAGGTCGATCAGAAACCTGCGGCCGACACCCGTCGCCAGCGCAAGCTGATCCTGGCGCATTTTCAGGGCTTTCCGTCGGCTTCGGACCAGTCAATCCGAACGCCGATGCGGCCTCCACAGCTCTACGGTCAACTGTGCTTTCGTCGTTGTGCCATATTGGCACTCATGTTCCCGAGCGGGAATATTTCGTTGTAAATGCTCTGAAAGTCAAGAAAATGTACTCCGATAGGGAACATTTTGCGACCGAGGCAGGTTTTTGGTCGTCAAATGTCCCCGATCAGGTACTTCGATTGCAGGCCGGCCGGGATCGTCGAACAATTTCGGCCGCGAGTTTCCTCCCGTTAGTCGCTGGGTTCAGGATCCAGCCGTCGCGCCTTGTATTTTGACATAGATCACGACCGGGCTTGGCGGGGGGGCTTTAAAGGTCATGCCGCCTACACTCCGCGCTCGGCTACCTGGAGCCCCGCGCAATCACCGCCAAGCGTTACGGCGGCATCCGCGCTCGCCGAATGCAGAAAGATCAACTCCGGGCGGCGCATACCATCCCGCCGAGCCGTAGCGGGCGCCAAGCTTCATCGCGACGTCCTTGTTGCCATAAGGAATCCGCAGTGGCGTCCCGGCTGCCGAATTTGAGCTGGGCGGGAGTCGACGGAGCGGCATCGGCGCCAGCTTTGCGTTTCCGAGACCTCTTGTCGGCCCCGCCGATCGAGGCGCAGGGAACCAGCAGGCTTGTAGGCAGTCTTGCGACCGCGCCTGCTGGCGCTTGCTGTCTCGGTTCGAGTCAATCCACGCAGACATTGCGGCCGAGCTGGCCTTGGCCTCGTCGGGAATGACGAGGCCTTTCCCCTGCGCGATCTTCTTGGCGTACAGCAACTGGGCCGGACTGACCGGTTTGGGTTCAATGCTTCCCCGGCGTTCCACCGTCGGCTTTCTTGGGTGCGTGTTCGTTGAGGAACTTGCGGCAGATCGAGATCGACGTCTTGTAGCCGGGCGGAGGCTTGATGCCCTTCTGCCGGACGAGGCTGTCGGCAAAGCGCTTCATCGCAGGCGTTGGTGGATACGCTGCGGCGCCGTTGCCGACTGCAGCGCCTAGCAAGGCGGGTCCTCCGACGGCAGCCGCCGTCCTTCAGCTTGCCAATGATGCGCTGGGCGACATCGCACACGGCGTCGATCGCACCGACCATCTCCTGCTTGCCGACCACGACATCGTCGAGCAGGCATTCAAGCTGCGCCGTCACGCCCGGATCGACCAGTGCCGGATCGGCCTGTTTGAGGACGCCGAACAGCGACAGGCCGGTCTCGGTCGGCACGATGTGCTTTCCCTGGGCCATCAGAAAGCTCTGTTTCTTAAGCCCACCGATGATCTCGGCTCGCGTCGCCGGCGTACCGATGCCCTTGGCTTCCTTCAGGCGCTCCCGCAGAACCTCATCGTCAACAAACCGCCAGGCATTCTGCATCGCCTCGATCAGGGTGCCTTCGTTGTAGCGCGGCGGTGGCCGGGTCTCCTTGTCCTCGATTTTCGGATCGTGCAGTTGCGCGGTCTCACCGTTGCGCAGCGGCGGCAGCAATTGCGCCTCGTCGCCCTTTTCGTCGGCAGGCTGCCACTCCGGGAATGCTGCGCGCCAGCCGAGATCGATAGGCTGACGGCCGGCGGCGCGGAATTCGAAGCCACGCACGTCGAGCGTTGCGGTGGTCTGCCGGTAGCGGAAGTCAGGCATCAGGGCGGCCAGATAGGCCCGCGCGATGACGTCGAACAGTTTTTCTCGTCGGACGAAAGGCGAGGCCAGACCTCTCGCAGTTTGTCGATCGTGTTGACGTTGGGAATGACGGCGTGATGGCTCGCGCCCTCAAGGCCCTTGTCGTAGAAAGCTGCCGCTCGCGCCCCTGCGGATCAACCGGCGGATCGGGCACGGGGATTGCGCTGAACGATTGCCCCACCCGCAGCCCGGCCACGATCTTCGGCACGTCCGATATCAAGCTCTGCGGCAGGTAGCGCACCTCGGCGCGAGGATAGGTGATGATCTTCTTGCCCTGGCCGTCATAGAGCTCCTGCGCCACCTCGAGCGTCTTGCTGGCCGGCCAGCCGAAGCGCGAGCCGCATAGTTTCTGCAGCGACGGCAAATCGTGCAGCTTGGGTGGTCCTTGCCGCTTGTCCTCGACACGTACGCCAAGCGCGCCCTCGAAACCTTGAGCGGCGTTGACGACGGTCTCGGCAACCTCACGCTTGAGGATTCGCTCCTGCGGCGCGTGGCGCATCTGGAACTGGCCGCCCGCAACTTTCGCAGTGGCGACAACTTCAAAATAGGCGATTGGCACGAAGTTCCGGATTTCCAGCTCACGCTTGCATACGATGGCCAAGGTCGGCGTCTTCACGCGACCAACGCCGATCACCCGGCGCGAACCCTGCCCAAGAATGACGGTCGCGGTGCGGGTGAGCGACAGATTGTAGATCTGGTCGGCTTGGCGGCGGGCAACCGCGGCGGCGTAAAGGCGGGCATATTCGGCATTTGGTCTTGCCCGACCGAATGCCTCGCGGATGGTCTGCTGGTCCTGCGCGGTGAACAGCACCCGCATCACCTGGCCACGGTATTCGTAATGCTCGAGAATTTCCTGACCGATGAGTTGACCCTCGCGGTCGCAATCGGTGGCGAGCCAAACCCGCTTGGCGGTGCGCAGTGCCTCGCGAATGGCTCTGAGCTTGGCGGCTTTGTTGCCGCCCTCTGCCGGGCGAGTGCCGTAAAGACCTTCGGGCCGCAGCAGGATCGGCGACCAGCGCTTCCACTCCGGCACGACATCTTCCGGTTCGAGCAGGTCGAATAGATGACCCTCGGCCGGAAGGATTTCTCCGTAACGAGAACCGACGGCGGCGCGGACGTCTTTCGCTTGACTGGACTTCTCCGTGATGACGATCTGATCAGCCATGACGGCTCTTTTGGAAGAATCGACTCGAGAGCGGCGTTGAGAACATATAGCGAACAAAATAGTCCCGCAAGCTGTTCGAGGTTCAGATCCTTCCGGGCGCGCCAGCTGAGCTCATTGTCCGCACAACCGTTTTGTCCAGTGCGTCGGGGAGCTGCTTCCACGCCCGGCGCGCTGTGGAAGCGCGGTGGAAGCAGGTAGCGCCCTCTCCACGGACCGCAATCAGCGCCGCGGCGGGACGACGAGCCACCTTTCTGGGAAGACAGGCCGCGCGCCGCCCGACCAGGAGGTCACCCGCCGCGGGTTCATCAAGTAGAGCGCCGTCGTTGGGCGGCTGTTAACGGAAGCGGAAGGGGCGACTCAACGCGGCGGCAAAAGCCGAAAATGGGAATCGGCGCACCGTCGGCACTGGTTTGCGCATGACGCCGATCCCTTTGGTCTGATGTCGCGAGATGAAAATGTAGCTGTGGCCTAGATGTCGTAATAAAGATGGAACTCGTGGGGATGCGGGCGCAGCCGGATGGCATCGACCTCCTTGTCCCGCTTGTAGCCGAGCCAGGTTTCAATCACGTCCTTGGTGAAGACATCGCCGCGTAGCAGAAACGCGTGATCGCCTTCGAGCGCATCCAGCGCTTGCTCCAGCGAGCCGGGGGTGGACTTCACCTCCTTCGCCTCCGCGGGCGGCAAGTCATAGAGGTTCTTGTCAATGGGCTTGCCCGGATCAATGCGATTCTGGATGCCGTCAAGGCCCGCCATCAACATCGCCGTGAACGCAAGGTATCCATTGCAGGAGGGATCCGGCGAACGGAACTCGACCCGCTTTGCGCGCGGGTTTGGCGAATACATCGGAATCCGACAGCAGGCGGAGCGGTTACGTTGCGAATAGACCAAGATTGATCGGCGCCTCGTAACCCGGCACCAGGCGACGATAGGAGTTCGTGGTCGGGGCGCAAAGCCCGCATAGTGCCCAGGCGTGTTTCAGCAAGCCGCCGATGTAAAAGCGGCCAAGGTCGCTCAGCTCGGCATAGTGCGTGCCGTGGAACAGGTTGGTGTTGCCCTTCCAGATACTCTGATGGACGTGCATGCCCGAGGCGTTGTCTTCAAACAACGGTTTGGGCATGAAAGTCGCCGTCATGCCGTGCTTGCGGGCCACGTTCTTGACCACGTATTTGTACATCATCAGGTTGTCGGCCATGCGCGTCAGCGTGGTGAAGCGCATGTCGATTTCGGCCTGGCCGGCGGTCGCGACCTCATGGTGATGGGCCTCGATCTGGATCCCCAGTGCCTCCATGGTCAGCACCATCTCGGTGCGGAGATCCTGCATGCTGTCGACGGGGGAACTGGAAAATATCCCTCTTTCTGGCGCGGCTTGTGGCCCAGATTAGGCGCCTCCTTTGTGCCGGTGTTCCAGGTGCCTTCCTTTGAATCGATTTCGTGCATGGCGTAGTTTATGCCCTGCCCGTAGCGCACCTCGTTGAAGACGAAGAACTCCGCCTCCGGGCCGAAATAGGCAGCCTCGCCAATGCCGGTACTCTTCAGGTAGGTTTCGGCCTTCTGGGCGACGTAGCGGACGTCGCGACTATAGGTTTGGCCGGTGACCGGGTCCCTGATGTTGCAGATCAAGACGAGCGTCGCCGCCGTGGCGAACGGGTCGAGGAAGGCCGTGGTCGGGTCCGGGACGACCAGCATGTCGCTTTCCTGGATCTCCTGAAAGCCGCGTATCGAAGAGCCATCAGAATCCGATGCCCTCGTTGAGAGCATCGGCATCCACAGCGCTTGGCGGGACGGAAAAATGCTGCCAGACGCCGGGCAAGTCGGTAAATCGTAAATCGATCATTTGGACTTTCTTGTCCTTGATCGTCTTAAGGACATCCTCGGCCGTGGCACAGTTTGGAACCATGAGTTTCCTCCCGCGTCTAAGAGCGGTTCCCGGGATGACTTTTGGAGCGCTGATCAGCCCCCGCCAAGCGGCCCAGCGCGAATGCTAGTTTGGTCTCAGCCGCGCCGTCAGCGGCATCATCGCCGCAGGAGCGTCACTCCGGCGCGGGGCCGCTTCACCTGGGAGCAACTCTTGTCGCCCGTCGGCCGCCACTTCAGCTTTCGTGCGGCCCACGCATCAGCTTCAGAGCCGCTTCGATGTGCCTCCAAGTTTCGGCCTGTTCGCTTTCGCCTTGCTTTTCGAGGGCACAAGCCTTTTGAGCGGCCTCGGCAACGGCCTTGTCACCGTGTGCTTCCAACAATTGCCGCGCGTAGTCCTGGATTTCGATTTCTTGCATTCTCATGGCGTCATGCTCCTCTTCTTCAGCGTGACTGAACACACCAATCGCGCCCAAGAACGATAGACGTTGACACCTAATTAACACCTGCAGTCTGCATCTTAGCATGTCGCGATGGCAAAGAGGTCCGCTCTGAGACCCATAAGAGACAAGCGGGCGACAACGGTCATTCGCTCACCTCGTCGGCGCGGCCGACCCAGCGCGAGCGGGATTGACCTGCGCTCTAACTCGAGGACATCAACCTTTCATCTCGACAGGTCGCCCGTCCGATCCAAAAGTGGTTGGACAGCTGCGTTGCAAGGTCGGGCTGCAGCCTTCCTGCAAGCCGTTGTTCAGCCTCCTGATAGGGTCCAACGTAGCGCAGCCGAGAGGGTAAGAGCGGATAGATCCGTCGAGCCCAACCAATAAGATCCTGGACCGCCCGTCGCTCGGCCTTGTCATAGCGGAGCGCGAAGGCCTCCCGCAGCGGCGGCGGAAGCAACTCGGCCGTTAATGCCCTGTACGAGGCTGGAATTGGAAGCCAAGTGTCGGTACCAGGCGAGCAGCCGGTGCGCCATGGCTCGCGCTGAATCGGTGACGGTCAGTGTGTCGGATTGCGCCATTGCTTCGGTATACGCGGAGAAGGCCGCCCAGCCTTCTGGAAGACTTGCTTGGGGAATACCGAACAGCGCAGCGAAAAGCCGGCTCTCGGCGTAGTAGCGCTCGCGCTCTTCCGGCGTCAGCGCCGGCAGCACAATCGTGTACGCCATAAGAGCCGTCTCCGTGAGGGTAGCGTGCACTCGGCGCAGCGCGGGCATCCAATTCGCGCAATAGAAGGAGCCCGCGGGGAACGGTCCTGCAGCCAACTGCATCAGTGCCGCTGATGGCGGCGTGACGACGATGCAGGCGGCGGGCGGCGTGGAGGCTTTGCTCGAGCCGCCCGAACACCATGGTGAAGACAACGCTGAACGTGCGATGGAAGCGGCTGATTGGATCGGCAAAGGTATCCGAGTGCTGCCCGATCGCAGCGGCGATCCCAGGGATGGGCGAGCTGAAGCAGCAGCGCGCGACCCGCCCCAAGAAGATCGCGGCCTCCCGGTCGACACGCCAGGTCATAGATCGAGGACCGAAAATGCCTGCAAGGGAACCGGCGGCGGCCACACGCACCTGGTTCAGTTCGCACTCTAAGGTTTCCGCGCCGACTATTTCGAAACTGTGGTCTCTTGTGGCGTTCATCGTTTCCGCCGCTTCGGTAGATATTATAAAGGCGCTATCAATGTTGTCACCCGGCTCGCCAGTTTCGCGCAACGAAATTACGTCGATCGTCAGTTGTTCGGTATCAAAGCCGATGGCGTTGCTGTCGGTTATGGAATTACCAATTGAACAGGTTTGATGTCGCCGCGCGGTTGTCTGTAGTGGGTCGAACGACGCCCCTGATTGACCGCGACTGACGTCGTGCCCTCTCTGATGCAATTCCACGGCTCGGTTCTCAAGGCGCGCGAGTCGGTGGCTGCAGTGTTTCGTCACCATCCGGCGGGGTGGTGGTTCCCCCTCGGGCAATAGCAATACGTAACCGAACGAAGTACTAC
>ERZ1370068.1896-contig-11848_pt1 | contig 71587 bp, 146 predicted proteins | sample MGYA00561227_ERZ1370068 | MGnify/ENA primary metagenome ERZ1370068 (study PRJEB38410, sample SAMEA6850437) | metagenome | study: Metagenomic assessment of the ecological functions of the soil: analysis of the soil microbiota associated with the...
GTACTTCGTTCAGTTACGTATTGCTCGAAGGCGGGCCATGGCCCCCGCCCCCGGTCCAGATACCCCGCCGGGTCGGCCCGTCCACGTCGCGCGTCACGTCCAAGTCTTACAGGGGCCTGTAAGGTTACAGGGGCCTGTAAGAAACGTGTCAATATACAGGTAGTGAGGGGATTGCATACCGCAACACTCATTCAACCTAAGAGGTTCAAAATGGCTCGCTTCACCAAGACTACCCCGGCTGCTAATCCGCAGGTTCCGGGCACTGACACATCGGCCGCCGCATTGGCGACTGCTACCCCGGCCGCCGCGACGGCTGCCGTTCAATACGGTAACATGAGCATGGCGGAGATTGACGCGGCGATTGCGCTGGCAGTCACAGAACAGGCGGCCGCCGAAACGGCCAAGGGCAGCGCCGACCAAGACGGCAGGCCGGACTGGTAGCGGCCGCTTCGCTGCAAGCTCATGATGCTTGTCGGCCGCCGCTATCGGGTCAACGTCAATACCAAGGGCGAAGATATTGCCGCTCATGATCGAAGGCAAGGCTGGTGGTGGACAAATGGCGGCAGTCCACCAAGACCGGCGCGCTTCTCCGAGTATGACGCCATTGGCGAAGGCGGCAATCAAGGTGCCCGGCCGGTTCAGTCCGGACCTGTTCAATACGGCGGGCGGAAAGGACAAGTTCCTGACGCTGTGCCGCGCCATCGTGAAGGACAGCAATCTGGACGCGGCGAAGCTCAAAGAGATCGCCGATACCAAGCCGGAACAGACCGACGGCGATCATATCGAAGCCATGATCCGGCTCGTCGGAAAGGTGAGCGCGAAAAACTACCCGCTCATCCACGATGTCGCGCTGTTCCTGAAAGAACTGCGCGATGAGAAGGCGGTGAACGGTCTGCGTACGTCGGCCGAACAGCGCAAGATGGCGACCAACGCCACGCCCACGACGGCGGCCGGCGCGCCGCGCGAGCTGACGGCGCGCGAGAAGATCGCGCTCTACCAGCAGCAGCAGGCGGCCAAGACGGTCCAGTAGTATTCACAACGCGAACACAACCCGCGCGCCGGAGAGCGCGGGTTTTTCGTGCGTTCATTTCCCGGCCGGGATCGGCCGGGCTTTTCATGCGTTCATTTGCCGGAGGGTTCATGCAAACGCGGGTGGGTACAGCGGCACCCGCTGGCGCGGGGCGACAGTCAGATGTTTCAGGCTAGTGGGCGGGAGGCCCGTGGTAGGGATGTAGTCCGCGTAGTATCACAGCGGCAGGGATATAATATAAGCCCATGGTATATGGCTTATCTCGTTATTAGATATATATCTCTGTCTTAAAAAACAGAGATATATATAGGCAGACAGCAAGTCTACCTATTATACATTGAGAGACACACACACATACACACAGCTGCTGCTCCAGAGCCCGGTCTAATAAGCTATTAAGACTTTGACCATTGGTTACAGGCACCTGTAACCTGTTGATATAGTAGTTTTATCTCAGTCAAGTATGTGCATTTAAGTATCCACAGAGGAGTATCCCATGGCAGATTACATGATCCTAATTGGGTTGATAGTTGAGAGTGACGACCCTGAAGCGTTGGCTGAGCAGGTGCAGCCGATCATGAAAACGGTGCGCGCGACGCTTTCAGTCATTCACGGCTTCGACGACGACCAGCAAGTTGGCATCTATGTGCTAAAGCTAACGCCCGAGCAAGCACAGACTATAATCGACAACCCAAGTGAGGGGTATGGTTGTGGCCAAAGACGCGATCGGGCAGACACTTAACCGCAAGAAGGAAGACAAATGATCACGATCACCACGCGAACGCGCCTGCCAAAAGGCGCGATCTTCTCATTATGAACCAGAGTGTCATGCAGTTACAGGGGCTGTAATCGCCAATCCAGAGTGGGTTGCCGCCGATTGCATCACGTTGCAGCGTGCCGACGGCACGCTCAGCATTGATCCCCAAGCGGGATATCGTAGGCATCGCCGCCTGCGCTCCCGACCCCGGGCACCGCATCGTACGCCATGTACGGCAGCAAGGGTGACATCTACACCATCACCTATGATGGTCGCTTGCTGGTCCTGCACCTGCCGGGGCTATGAGTTTCGTAAGGATTGCAGGCACATTCGTGAAACCAAAAACCAAGTGGAGAATGACAATGGCAACGCGTAAGTTCCTGCATCACTGGTCGCACTCCGATATCGATATCGAGGTGACCAACCTTTACCAATCGCCCGAGCCGTGGCCGCTGGCCGACTGGCTTGAGCGTTGGAAGGCGGGGCGCATCGACGCGCCGACTGCTGTGGTGATCAAGTTGTTTGCGCTTACCGCAACATCGTCAATGCGCGTGGCGCGCGTGCCGCTGACAAACCGCGCACCGTCAACCAGCCACACGGATTGGCTGACGGCGGACAACATCAACAACCTGACACACGACTACGACGATGAGGTCACGCCCGAGCAGCGTGCCCGCCTCGACGCTGAGTTTGCTCACCTGAAAATGAAGGAGTGGAAGCTTAGACGTAGCGTAGCCACAACCACAAGTTACGGGGACCTGTAACCCTAAGGAGACCACGTCATGGTATCGATCAAGGTAGACATCGAGTTCAACACCGTCGAGAGCCAGCTGCTCGAGATGGCAGCCAACCTCGGCCACGTTCACTTCGGCAACGATCAGCTCAAGACGATCATTCTCAATGCCGCTCAGCGTACCGTGAGCGCCTTCACCAATGGGGTGATGGACGCTCATCACCGCAAGATCAACCCCGCCCACCCCGATCGACGAGGTGCGTCGGCTTGAGCAGCAGCGCAGCCGGCTCAACGATGGCATCGACCGGGTCAATCGTCAGCTCGACGACCTGCGGTCCATGCGCTTGCCGCAGCGTCGTGCCGCCCACCTCGCCCTCACCCAAGCGGTGAGTGTCAATGCCGCAAATACTCTGCCTGATGGTTGGCGTCGGCATAATCGTCGGCATCATTGCCATGGTCGTGCACAACGAGAACAAAGAACGCGAACAGTATCGACGTGACGAAGCTGATGCGGCGTTGCGAGCCTGGACGCAGCATGAACAGAAGACTGCAAGCTAATAACACGAGTACCACCCTGCCCTCATCGAGGGCAGGGCTCTCGTGCGTTCATCGTCTGCGCGAGCGGCACCAGCTGAAGTACCCGACCATTGAAGGTCGGGTACGGTTCTCAACCCTAACCAACGCCAAGCAGGTAGACCCATGTATCACATCCAGATCACCATCTTCGACGAGAACGAACAACACCATGTTGTGCGATGTCCTCGCCTCATGCACCAACCTGCTCGAGTGTGCCGCGCACGCTCAAGACGCTGCTCAAGACCGAGCCTGTTCGTCGGCGGTCACCAACGGCTCCCCTCATGCGCCGGTCACCCTGTCACTCTGACGCCGACCGAGACACCGCACCAGCAGAGGCAGCGCGTGCCGCTTCGACCCTTAAGACGAACGGCGCGGCTCGTCAATATCGTCGCGGCGTAACCGGACTTACGTCGACGCCTGCTCCAGCCATATGGTGGACCATCCGGATATCCTGCGCCAGCACGACGCTGCTGCTCAGTTATCTCAGCACCTTGCCGAACGATATACCGGGCATCGTCCTCTCCTTGAGGAGGAGGCTCATCGTAAATGGTTCGCATGGTACGACCGCGCCATCAGCCACGGCGTGTTTGCCGACTGGCTGCGAGACAACGAGCCTGACTGTCCGGCAATGGCACGCTGAGTATCTTATGGCACGCTTTGCCGCTCACGACTTTGCTGGCCGCACGCTGCGCGTCGGAGGTCCAGCGCTATCGCTGCCGCCTTGCTTGCCAAGCCGCATCAAGGTCGAGATCTTCGATGCCAAGATGACGACGTTCCGCGCCAAGCTCGATAAGCTACAGGGACCTGTAACGTGAAACCAACCGCCTACTGTATGTACTAAAGGGAGAATAGTAATGAGCAAGATGCCAATCGTGGAAGTATCGGTGATTGAGGACGACAGCAGTTACAGCAAACAGGAAAAGGCCGCTGCCGCCTTCGTCGCTATCCAAGTCAAGTCGTTGCTCGATGTCGCATTGGCCATCGCTTTTGCCGGCGGTATCGAGCTCGACATCAAAGCCGAAGGAACGATGCACGGCGAGACGATGATCCAGTTTCATAACAAGGAGAATGACATGCCGACAGGAGAACACTAATGGCCAAGAAATTCCTCGATCTCGAAGTCAAGAACTCCGCCCGACAACTCAGGATCGACGTGTCGCCCAACGACATCAAGAAGGGCAAGAAGCTTGATCCAACATCATGCGCAGTAGCCCAGTGCCTGCTGCGCACGACAAACGCCGATGAGGTACGCGTCCATCGTGGTGTCTGCCTACCTCAAAATCGGCAAGGTCTGGCAGAAGTACATCACTTCGTCTGCTGTCCGGATGGAGACCATCATCTTCGATCGTGGCGGTACCTTCATGCCCGGCGAGTACGACCTGCGGCCAGTGCCGCTGAGCATGCTCGTGCCGAGGAAGAAATCAGTCAGTCATCCAAGGGCACGCGGTCCTAAGGAAGCGGCACGCGCCTATCGCAACGGCGCGTTATCCCCGGCGTTCGCCGCAGCGCCCGTCAAGGACAACAGGAAGAGGACTAGACATGAAGTTGATCGAGGCTATCGAGATCGTGCTGCAATTGGCACGACAGAACCTCGCGCCAGAAGATGTGGCCGAGCAGCGTGAACGACAGATCGACGCCTGTAACACGCTAGAGGATTTCGCCGTCAACCAACTAGGTGAAGAGGAGTAAGTCATGCCAGTACCATTCAAGGAAGCCACCACTGCTCTGCAGCGCATCGACCTCATGATGAAAGAGCTGGAGCAGCGTAAGAAGGATCTAAAGGTTGCCGCTGAACGACGCGGCAAGCTGATGATCTACGTACGCCACAACAAGCTGACGCGTGCCGATTTGTCATCGGTCGCCTACCAGCTGCCCAAGACGCGCATCACCCGCAAGGACCGCGAAGCTAACCTCGTCAAGAAGCGAGCGCGCAGCGGTAAGGACTACCCGCCCAAGGCCGAGCTCGTCCCGTTCGGTAAGAGGCTGCCGCTCGATCATCAGGCGGTCGGGCTACACCTACACCGAGATCGGCAAGGCGGTCGGCATGCACGGCTCGATGATACCGGGCTGGGTAGCGTGGCCAGTGGCAGATCAAACCCGACAAGCTGAAGAAACTCGAGAAGTTCCTCGGTGTGTCGTTCAAGGATGTGCTGCCCAGTCGAGAAGCTAAACTGCGGGCCATCGTCAAAAAGTACAAACCCCGTAAAACCGGACTGGTGGTCAAGCCTGAACTCGCCAAGTTCGGTGCGCGTCTGCGTGAGGCACGCACCGCCAAGGGGTTGTCTGCCGAGGCTGTCGGCAAGGAGATCGGCAAGAACCCGTCGATGATCACCGCTTGGGAACGCGGTAAATGGAAGGTCAAGCCTGAGGACTTGGCCAAACTCACTAAGCTCTATGGTAACGATCTTCTAACTTATGGAGGTAAAGCAGAATGACTAAACTGCGAGCGCCCTACATACAGGACGCATGGCGGATCTATCGGCGAACCGAGCTACGTACCGCCGATAGTGACTCCGTAGTGGACTGCCACGATGCGTTCTTCGCTGGTGCATTGGCGATGTTCATCGCTCATCGCCAACTGAGCGACATCGAGTTGCTGCGTGTCGAGATGGTTACCTATGCGCGCAGCGTCAACCATGATTGGCTCAGGCAGATATCGCCTGCCGCCTCGCTACTCACCTGACTGTCGACCGTTACAGGGGCCTGTATCTAATTAGATACAGGTTCCCTCTAAGGAAATGAGAGGTATAACATGAGCAAGCACGTCAGACAGACCCCGGCAGATGACGACTTTCGCCAGTGGTTCACCGACAAGGTCGTCACGCTCAAGCAACGATCGGAAATGATACTGCGTGATGGCCAAGAGCATCATCCGATGTTGTTCGTGTTCGAACGCGACGGTGCCAGCGTTGGCATCGTGCCGCTGCCGCCCTTCCAGACCAATCTCGACAAGGACATCGCCGCTCACCTGCACAAGAAGCTGGGCGAGATGTCTGATCGCTTCGATGGTGTCATCATGCTGGTCGAGGCATGGGCGGCAATCGCCGATGCGACAGACTATAAATACGGGCGATCGCATCAGCGATCGTCCCGACAAGTTCGAGATCCTGATGTTCAACGGCATCCGGGGCACCATGCAGCTGCTCGCCGACTTTCGTATCAACGCAGACCGCACACTGGAGAGCGAGATGCGGATACGTGACCCGACAGACTTCACTACCGGATCGACCGGACGCTTCATCGTTGGCGACGACGGCGAGCTCGACAGTTAGATCTCTGCGGCAAGTCTACCTGCCGCGGAGCCGGTCGGGGGCGAGTAGCCCGCTAAGCTGCACCTTCTAGCGGAGTCCATGCGGCGATGCGGTTAGTCCCCGGCCGGTTTTATTACAGGTCCCTGTAAGGAGGACACATGGCCAGCCCAAACATGAAGGCGTTGCAGCGCTGCCGTCCGTGAGTTGGGTGGCAAGACCATTGGTTCAAAGACTGGAGCCAAGCACTATCTCGTCTCGATCGAGACGCCAGATGGCAAGATCATTCGTGTCGCTTTGAGCAAAAGCCCGATGCGTGATGGCCATGTCAGGTTCTGGATACGCCAGAAGTTCCAACGTGCTAAACAAAAAGGGAAAGGTAAAATGATGGTTAACATTCGAAAACTTCAGTCATTGCTCAAGCTGGTCCAAGCTGAGGGACCAACCAACGAGAACCTTAAACAGTGTGTCATCACGTTGGCCAACGAGGTGATCGAGATGTCGCGCGAACTCGAGCGTGTCAATGCCACGGCCAGTCGAGCTGAACGCAACAACCGGATTGGGGTGAGGAGGTACTGATGCCGATACCGCGTTCATTGTGCCCAACCTGCGGATACCTGAATGGCGACCATGTCTACCCGGCAGCACCTCCCGTCATGATGTGTCTCAACTGTGGTGCCACAAATTGTTTCGATGAGAAGTTCCGTCTGGTAGCGGCAACACCAGACGATCTGGCCAAGCTCAACATCTATCAACAAGAGATTATCGATGGCCATGCAGAAGCACGTTGCCGAGCGTGGTCCGATCATGAAACGACCAGAGAAACCTTCGTAAACAAAGGAGAGGACTATGTCGTTACGTAGAAAGAAAATCGAACCTATCGCTCAGAGCGAGACGCTGCACTGCAGCTTCTGTGGGAAATCGCAACACGAGGTGCGCAAGCTGATCCAAGGACCAGCGCTCGTACAGCAGAAGTCGCCGAATAACGACGACGAGAGCGAACAGCATACCCACATCTGCAACGAGTGCGTCATGACGTGCCTCAAAATCTTGGTAGAGAAACCCTCATGAGCGAGGGCGAGTGGCGTAAGCGTGGCGTACTCAACTCAAACCTCATGAGGTAAAGACGATGTGTATCTATTCGAGCTTCGTTGCTGAGACCGACCGTCGCAATGCCACGCGTCGGGGAGAACCTGATCGTTGGCGATTGCTCAACAAGCCACGCCGTGCCTGCTGGGCGACGACGGTAAGGTGACGTGCATCAAGCACGGCACCGAGCTGGTGATCGACGACTACCTCATGTTTCGTGCCGGCACGGTTGGCACGGAGTTCCGGCCGATGCTCCAGAGCTTGATCGGCAAGCCGGTCAACGCTCACCGTTGATGCGCTCGATGCGCGGGTTACTCGGCCGATCGGTTCGAGCCTGCCCGACGGCACGGTGGCCCACCTCGCGTGGATCGCTACCAGGGCATGACGTTCCGCATCCCGCGCAAGGTCCGCAAGGACAAGGGTGTGCGCAAGCGCAACCTCACCAAGGCGCTCGGCCTCGACCAGATCAGGGCCGACGTTCCCGTCAAGTCCACGGTGGAGGCGTGACGCATGTCAAAGCGAGAGATGCGCTTCCACAAGAAGTACGGCGTCATTGCCGGCGCACATATCTTCAGGCTCCTCATGCTCAACATGAGGAACCGTCGCTGGCCTAGAAAGGGTTAGCACTGAAACCTGTTACCCCCGGCGGCACGCCCGCTGCCGGGGTCTCTATCAACTGTCAATTCAGCAGAGGTAACGAGATGGCTAACGAGATGGAACGCACGACACTGATTTCTTTCCTGCAGGATTTGGTCAACCGGGCAGGTGAGAAGAAACCTACCGACAAGGCGTTCGCCAACATCGAGGCGCAGGTCGAATACAACGGCAGCCAAGATCGTGCTGCCTGCCGATCCGCGCAACATGACACTGCTGGAGGCGCGCAGTGGCTGGCTCGACTGGAGCAGGCCGAGGAGGAGGTCATCAATATCCACGAGGTGATCGACGCTCACCCGTGGGATGGCTGTGTCGCTTCCTCAAGGCGATGCAGCAGACCCATGGCTGGGCCAGCCCGACACCAACCGGACCGTGGTGGCGCAGGAACTCGCCGACCATGATGAGCATCGAGACCGGCATCGGCGAGACGACCTCGATCTTCTGGGGTGGCTTTCGTTTGCCCGGTGTCGATGGTCAGCTGATGACCGGCACCGAGGAGAAGAAAGGCCAGACGCGGTTCTGCATCCAAGGGCAGACCAAGCGCAAGCACATCGAGATGATCCATGCGCTGGCCGACCTGACCCGCCAGATCGCGCGTGAGCATTCGATCTATCGTGGTCATGCGCTGCGCCTCGAACTGAACAACAACGGCAGCATCAACTTGATGGAGCCGCCGACGTTCATGAACCTCAAGCGTGTCAAGGAGAACGAGCTGGTGTTCTCCGACGACCTGATGGACCAAGTCGTCACCAACCTGTGGACACCGATCGAGCAGACCAACTGGTGCCGCGAACATGATGTGCCGCTCAAGCGCGGCGTCCTGCTCGAAGGCGACTACGGCACTGGCAAGACGCAGGCTGCCACGGTGACGGCATTGAAGTGCGAGAACAATGGCTGGACGTTCATCACAGTCGGACGGGTCAGCGCGTTGGAGGGCGCGCTACAGTTCGCCGTTGGTTACCAACCCTGCGTGGTCTTCGTCGAGGACATCGACCGCGAAATGGCAGGCGAACGGACGGCTGCGATGGACGACATCCTCAACAAGGTCGACGGCATCGTCTCCAAAGGATCGGAGATTATGGTCGTGCTGACCACCAACAAGGTGGGTGAGATCAACCGGGCCATGCTGCGACCCGGTCGGCTCGACGCGCGTGCTGCACATCAGGCCACCCGATGCCGGGGCGGTCCAAAAGCTCTTGCGGGTCTATGGCCGCAAGCTGATCAAGCCTGACGAGGATCTCTCGGGTGCGGGCTTGGCACTGGCGGGGCGTATCCCGGCAGTGATCCGTGAAGTCGTCGAGCGGTCGAAGCTCTACGCTATCGGTCGTGCACCGGGTAAGGAGTTCTTCCTGACCGACAGTGATATCGTTCGATCGGCCAAGGGCATGGCGCATCACCTCAGGTTGCTCGACGGTGAGAAGCCTGTGGACACCACGCCAGCCGAGCGGCTGGCGACATCGTTGGGTGACGTGATCGCCCAGCACCCCGACACGCACGCGATGTGGTAAGCGGATAACTGATCTTGCGGAGGCGGTCGGCCACATCGAGGAGGTGGTCGAGAACATCCGCGAGAACCAGTGAGATCGGTTGGCCAAGCGGTATCGGTTCGCTGATACCAAGTAGCTGACCGAACTGCTCGGGTCTTTGCGGTCCCGAGGGCCGGTGGCAGCTTTCCACCTGCGCGACCGGCACTCTACGCGTTACGGGCGTACTCAACTCAACCTAAGAGGTAAGCAAATGTGTGAAGGCTCAATCTATGTGCCGCATCGACAGGCAACTGATAAGGAGCAGCTGACCATTCAGGGTATCCCCGGTCTTCGTATGAAGGGTACTACCCTGCCACAGCGGGCCCTTAACCAGTCGGTTGGTCTGCATCCGCAACACCGCTGAGGCGATCATGAAGCTGGTCCAATTCGAACCGGGCCTGCCTGCATGGATCGTCCAGAAGTGGGAGGGCCAGTGCAACGTCAGGTGACACTGCGTCACCGTGCCTACATGGACACCGTCGAGTTTCCCGGACGGTGCCACAATGGCGGCTGATGAACATCGCCAGTGGCGTGCGTGTCGACATCGGTATCCCGGTGGTCGACGTGGTCGCCAAGGGCATGAAGGTGGTCGAGGGTGCCATCACCGAGGGCGATGGCGCTGCCGCCCGATCCCTAAGCCGGAAGGCGAGGCGGACGCACCATCGTCCGAGCCGCCTGCCACCGAGCCTGCGGTCAATCCAGTCAAGGAGGCCGAGGAGCCTGCCAGCAGACTGCTGCCATACCTGCCAGGACCTGGCCCTAGTTACAGGGCCCTGTAAAAGCGGCAGGGCATAGAGCAGGAGAGTCATCCCCTCGCCTGCGTTACCCGAACTCTGCCGCCTCCCCCTCGCCGCCACTACACACTATGGCGAGGGGTCTTTTATACTAACCAACGATCAAGTAGGCAGGACCTGATGTGGGCACTGATCGTTCTCATCCTCGGCAGCACGCCGCCACAGGGCACCATCAAGCATGGCTTCGACACCGAGGCCGCATGCAAAGAGGGAAGCCCTCAACTACCGCCCCAAGGGTGGTAAAGATTTTCGCTGTAAGTGCGAACGTGGCCCGTTGCCGCCCGGCGTCAGTCCACCGCCTACGCCATTAAAACGGAGATAACCATGCCGTCAGCGGCTTACATGCGCCGGTGGCGCGAAGATGACAATCCCTGATCGTGCTGCTGAACACACGCGAAACAACAGAAGATCCCGTCAATGACACGGAGGAACGAAACGAACTGCGGAATACACACCGCATTGCAACAGCCAATCATCGGGCATTCGCCAAGGGTGCCCGTCGAGACTTGCGCGCTCTCTCATGCTTATGGACCCTAAGCTCGCCAAGTATATCAGACGCTTCATCGACATCGGGAGCGCTGCGATGGAGAGGTGAGCCGGTTCTATAAGACGCTGAAGAGGAGGAGACTGGAGTATGCTGAGTGGAAGAACGCGTGAAAGTGAACGCACGGGTAAAGGCGACGCGAGAGGGCAAGCCCCTCTCGTTGAGCCAGCACGTCGAACTGCTGAAGAAGTCCGAACCGGAAGTCTTCAAGCCGTACGATGCCTACGTGGTGGCGCAGGCGCTGTTGGAAAATGGCGCGTTGAACAACGACAACGTCAAGCTTGCGAGACGGCGGAGCATATGCCGCGCCCCGGCTCGCCAGCCGAAGTTCACCCCGGGGCTACATGACTACATTGCCGAGACGCGCGGTCTGGCGTCCACCGGATGCTCGATGTGCTCAAAGCGGGCGACCTCGCCAAGACGGTTTTGCGGTACGTTCACCGCCAAGACCGTACCGCGCGCGACGGTCGTGCAAGCTGGGGCTCAGTGGAATCGGCTGGTGAACTCCGTAGGAGTTCTAGGCGAATGGGCGAATGGGCTGGCGCAGTTTGCCGATGCCGCCGACGACGAGCTTCAGCGTCGGCGGGCAACTGAAGCGGCAACGAGCCATCAAGCGCTAACCCCCGCGCATCCGATCTCCCAAACTACCCGGAGGCAGGGCACCTCGCCCCGGCCAGCACTCTCCCCGCTGGCCGGGGTCTTTTCTTGGAGGGAACAATGGCTTATTGCCGATGGTCGTCGATGAACTGGCGTTGCGACATTTACTGCTACCAGCATGTCGATGGTGGCTACACCACGCATGTCGCCAGCAACCGAGTGCTGGGCGATATCCCAGCAGAGCCGTCATGGGACCTAATCCAGACCAATCAGGAACAGTGGGTCATCGAGCATAAGGCGGTGATGGACTTCTTGAAACCTGCAAGCGCGAACGGATCGGTCTGCTGCACGATGGCGAGACGTTCAACGATCCTGATCTCGAGACGTTTCGGGCACGGCTCATGGATCTGCGGGCGGCAGGCTACGTCTTTCCCGACTACGTGCTGCAAGAGATCGACGAAGAAATGAAGGAGGACAAAGATGGAACCGAACTTGAACATGGCTAACAGTTTGTGGGCGTGGATCACCGAGTATCCCGATGGTTCCGCTGGGGCTGATCGCGATGATCAACTTTCCAACAGAGGGTTTGATGTCGCCATTGATCGGCCGCAAGGAGGAGGCCGTTCGCAGGCTCGAACCTTTCGCCCGTGCCCATGGCAAGAGCCATAACCAGCGCGTCTGGCTGCGCCGTTACGATTTAAGCTGTGGACTACCCCGATGAGTGACCCCGATCCGCTCACCATCCTGCTCGAAGCATTCAACTGGGGCTCCGTCGTATCGTCGCTGATCTTCGGTTACTTCACCGGCCGCTTCTATGGCCAGTACCGCTACAACGGCAGATCCTCGCTGCCGTGCTGTTCGTCTTGTTTTAAGCAGCACAAGCGCGGCACCCACTTCGCGCCCTACGACCTTGCTGTCATCAAGGTTCGCTGCTGATCACATCAAAGAAACCATGAGGTGAGGGTATGGCTGAGATAGAGATTAAGCCATGGAGCGCAGCCACTGTGGTCAGATGGTTAACATGGCATCATCGTTTGATGATAAGGCAGACAGGGCCTAAGGAGAACGATCTAACTCTGTGCTTTTACTGCACCGAGCTGCACGTTATGCAATAACGGCAAGTTTGTCGCCATGACTGACGACGAGCTGATCGGCCATACCGCCTCGACTCAGAAGCGCGTGCTGTCTGCGCATGCAACTCAAACTCAGGCAATTTTGGAAGGAGGAGAAAAAGTCATCGAGGTACGTACTGTATGTGTCGTTTCCTTTGGACATCGACACGATCAAGGCAGACACCGATCGAGTGATCGAGCTGGTCGACACAAGCCGACGGGCTCGGGCGCAGGCTTCGGCATGCGTGACGTCGACTTCGAGTTCGATACACCAAGGACGAGCGTGATCGATGCGTGATTGCCCGCCTCAAGGCGAGCGGCGGCGACTACGTTCTCAGCCAAACCGACACCGACTGATCTGTCGCGATTTACAGGGGCCTGTAAACTATAGATCAAGGAGAAAGCAATGAGTGAGATATCAATCGAGCTATTCGGCAACATCGAAGATGCGCCGGACGACAAGATGGTTGTCCGCATATTGGGTCACCGTGTCGGCACCAGCGATGGCTGGTTCTACCTTGGTGGGCATAGCATTTTAATGCCCGAATTTAGGATGGAGCCGGGGCTGCAGCAAGTTTGCACCTGATGTCGCTAGCGTGGCCGAACACACCGGCCTGCTGATCGACTACTACGCCGGGCTGATCGCGCTCGTGCCGCACGCGCCAAAGTGGTTCTATGCAGGCGCTATCGAGTTGAAGCCGATCTGGTCGGCCCAGATCACGGTAACCAGTGCCAACTACAAAGCGAGGAAGTCCCATGAAGATTGAAGAGGGCGACGTCGTGCTGCTCAAGGGCGATGGCTGGTGGGTCGGCTTGTCTTCATGAAGGTCGATGAAGTCCGCACGTGGGGCGTCATCGGCATGGTCATCACTGACCAAGGTGCCGCCCCGCTGCGTTCGCCGTTCGAAGACATTGCTGCGGTCTATCGCAAAGTGGAGGAACAACGATGGACATGGCGAGAATTTTTCCAACTGGTGAAAGCGGTCGATGAAATATCGGACGCTGTCGATAAGCATCGACATACACAGCTACGAGACACGCCTGCAGTTCGCGCAGTTGGTCGAAGAACAGACCAAAGCAGTAGATGCGTTGGTCGACTTTATTATCAAGGGGTCAGCATGATCAAGTTAGGCGGCACGACCAAGAGCGGACGCAAGTTTGTCCTGCTCGGTCTGAGGCGAGATGAACATCGTGCGGTTGCGCGAGAAGAAACCACTCGTCGTGCACGGTGTCGAGATTGGTTCTGCCCGAGCTCGAGACCCTGATCATCTGCTGGGGCCAGACCGAGGATGATCTGGCGTACGACTTCAAGGAGTTCATCGACGAGAAACACCCGCGCGAGTGATCACCGTGAGGGGAGAAGTGAAGCAATGAGCAAAAAGGCACGGTATTCACCCCTGGAGCAAGTCGCACGGTGTTGTGGCTCCATCAGTTCGGCCATGGAACGATCTCGGCTAATAGCCAACTTGACCGCCACCTCCATGCATCCATTCACCTGTGGTCATCGCGAGGATCATCCTGAGATTGCCGGCGACAGCGGGCATTCCCGTACCGACAACGCGCGGATGGATTCGAGCCCGATCTGGCGACTCACACCCAGAATTGGGCGCACTCATTCATGATAGGAGGTAGACATGGCGAAACATAAAGGACCACTCGAAGTCGTCCTCACTCACGACAGGACATAGGCGGTAGAAAGATAGTGGAAGTCGGGCACGATCGAGTTACCTGCCGGATCGATCCCGACACCAACCGCATCATCCGCCATGAACTTTGCTCGGGCGCTGATGGAAGGCAACCCGATCGCCATGAAGGCGGCAGATGACGCACTGGCTGACGACGAGCTGCGCTCAGCTACCGGCGGTATCCACATACCAGCGGGTGCACCTATCAGTGACGTGCACGATGCTATCAATAAGATGGCGGGCAAGCCTGAGGGATGAAGCGAGCGTTGCCGACAAGTTTGTCGCGGCGACCTACGAGTGGCCCAAGTTCTCTGGGCTTCACCGCCAAGCAGACCAAGGCGGCAATGCCGCTCATCATGGCCTATCGGCAGGCCATGAAGCGCGCCAACAAGTTCGTCCTCGACAAGGAGTTCGTCGAGTACGCCACGCATATCTCGAGCAACACGCACGCCAGAGAAACTGTTGGCGCGCATCGGCTTCGCCACGCTGCCTTACGAGACAACGTGGATCGAGTTCGATCTGATGGCGCAAGTGCGCGCGATGCGGGCGCACCATGGTCTGACAAACCATGCCGGACGGCGTCGCGCCGCGCATGGGCGTGCTGATGGAACGCGTATCAACGACACGATGTGCACCGTCACCATGGTGTGCGAGAGTACCGACATCATCATGCCGAACCTGACGGGCTACGTGTTCTCGGTCGACGAGCGCACGCTGCACTTCAATCAGGTTTACCACGGCATGACACCGTTCGACGCCGCTTATCGTGTCGATCGGTTGAAGCGTATGCCGATGTTCGAGGATGTCATGCATAATGCCGGACGCTGCCGACATCATGCATCGGGTGGCGCACGGCACATTGTGGGGTTACGCTGGTGGAGCAAGCGGTGTGCTGCACAATTCGAGTGAGCTCATCGACAACATCCGCGTGCCGGAGTTTCTGAGCCCGCCACGGTGAGCTGGCGTTCTCGCGCTTCTACGATGTCTTCGAAGGGGCTCGTCTGACCCAACCTAAAGTTATGGAAGGCATGAGCAAGGTGATCACCGATGAGGTCACCGAGTTCTCCGGCATGATGCGCTGGCTGGTGACAACGTGCTGGCGATGCTGAACGAGGTACCGACACGAGCCAGCTTCGTGCAGCCGATGCACTACCATGCGGCATGGGCTAACCGGTGCGTGCACCGGCGTTCAGACTATCACCGGCTGACCCTGCGTCTGCCCAAGACGAAACCGATCCCCTACATCGTACGGTTCCTGTCGAACGTCGAGCGCAAGCACAAGGCTCACAACGTGCGCCAACATTGGCGTACCTATCTGCACGTCAATCAGGCGTGCCGGTTTGAAGAACATGAGTGGGAGTACGACGAGGAACATGGCTATGCCCTATGCGGTAAGTGCATGGGCTATCGCCGCCGCATCCCCGAGCATGTGCGGGGCGACCCCAGCCTTGGCTGGGTTCACAAGGAGTACCTGATCAAACCGACGCAAGCAGGAGTAGGCACCAAACGGTAAAGGAGGAACTATGATCTTCAATCTTTTTGTCTCCATCTCGATCGAGGCCAAGAGTCGTATGCTGGCCGAGAACGAAGCTAAGCGCATCTATGCCGGCATCGACGACTGCGTTGCCGAGCAGAACGATCCCAAGACGACCAGCATCAACCTTATGCTGTTGCACCACGGCAGCGGCATCGTTCCGCACGATCACGCGGGAGACAAAGCAATGAACACATGCAGCATCTGCCAACAGGACTACGAGGGCATGGGCAATAGCGCCGAGCCGGTCAACCATGGTCGCTGTTGTGACCAGTGCGACTGGCGCATCATCACTCCCATCCGCATCGAGATGATCAAACAGTCAGGCGATCAAGCATGATCGCCGAAGGAAAACTTCCTACTTGACTATTTGTCCATAGCGGGCATTACTCCGCTATGGACACTTTTTGTCGATTTCGAAACGTTCTACTCCAACGAATACACCCCTGCGTAAGATGGATCCACCATCTTACATTTTGTCGCCTCTGTTTCGAGGCGATCTGTCTTGGCGTGGCCAAGAACACCGACCCTCCCTATCTGGTTGATGGTCCCGACATTCCCGACTTCCTCGTCCTCCCTACCAAGCGATGCCGCTGTCGTCACCCACAATGCGCTGTTCGACATGTGCATCTGCAGCTGGCGCTATGACTACGTGCCGCGCCTCATCATCGACACGCTGGCCATGAGCCGCACGCTGCTGCAGCACAAGCTAAAATCGCTGTCGCTAGCATCGGTGGCCAAGCATCTCGGCCTGCCCGAGAAGGGCACGTTCCTCGCTGCCGCCCGCGGCATGACCCGTGTCGACCTGATCGCCAACGGGATGTGGCAGGACTATACCGACTACTGCCTGCACGACGTCGAGCTTTGCCGCTCGATCTTCCTCACGCTAGCTCCCCAACTCCCACCGAAGAGTTCATCGTCCACGACATGGTTACCCGCTGCGCCGTACAGCCGATGTTCCGTCTCGATACCAACATCCTTGCCGAGCATCTCCATGTGGTGCGCGACGAGAAGGAAGAGATGCTGCGCAAGGCGATGGACGCCGGAGCCATCGGCAAAGACGTGCTGATGAGCAACCCCAAGTTTGCCGACCTGTTGAAAAGCCTTGGGGTCGAGCCGCCGATGAAAGTGTCGCTTGCCACAGGCGAGCTGACCTACGCATTCTCCCGGCAGGATATCGACTTCATGGAGCTGGTGAACCATGAGGATCCCAATGTTCAAGCAGTTATGGCAGCGCGTCTGGGCTTTAAGTCGACGCTCGAAGAGACCCGCACCGAGCGCATGCTCAACATTGCGTCCCTCGATTTCCCCCACCACGGTAGCGGAGTTATGCCGATACCACTCAAGATCGGCGCGGCAATCACGCATCGACTGGGTGGTGACTGGCAGCTCAACTGCCAGAACTGGGGACGGCAATCGCCCATTCGAAAAGCAGTGTCGGCACCCGATGGCTGGTACGTCGTCGCCTCCGATGCCGCCCAGATCGAAGCCCCGGATGAACGCATGGTTCTGCGGCCAGTGGGATCTCGTCGAGCAGTTCGCCAACGGCGAAGACGTCTATGCCACGTTCGCTTCGTACGTCTACGGCTACCCTGTCAACAAGAACGACCATCCCGGCCCGCGCTTCGTCGGCAAGACCGGCATCCTGCAGCTGGGTTACCAGTCGGGCTGGCGCAAGCTGCAGAAACAGGTGTTCATCCTCCAGCACCAAAGACGGCATGCCGATCGAGCTTACAGACGAAGACTCTCCAGCGCACCACCTACGGCTACCGCGATCGCATGCACGCCATCAGCAACATGTGGACGCGACTTGGCGACCTGATCCAGTGGATGGCCTCGGCAGATGAAGACCAGACACACGTCATCGGCCCGGTAACGTTCTATCGTAACCGGGCGGTCGGGCCAGACGGACTAACACTCTACTACGAAAACCTGAACTATGACCACATCGCCCGCCAGTGGACATATTCCTACAACGGCAACACCTACCAGATCTTCGGCGGCAAGTTTTGGAGAACATCATCCAGTTCTTGGCGAGGATTGCGACCATGCAGGCAGCCCTGCGGGTCCGCAAACGCCTCGCCAACCTGACTGTCCGCTTCGCCCACCAAGCGCACGACGAGTTGATCTATCTGTGCCCTAAGCCGGAGGTGCCAATGGTCATCAAGGTGCTGAGCGAGGAGATGAACCGCAGTCCAGAGTGGGCTCCCCGGCTTGCCGCTGAAGGGGAGAAACCAAGATCGGCAAGAGCTATGGCAATATGAAATTTGTGCTATGATCGTGCTGTCCGCACATCGTTCCTTCGGCCCCCTGCTGTCGTTACCTCCGGCGGGGGCCGCTTTCTTACTTAAAAACTTTTAGTTGAACTGATAGAGTATGTCCCTATATTTGGGGTTAGAGGGGGCTGCGGCAGGCAATCCATCCCAAGCTGCCGTAGTCTTTTACCCCCAGCCTGTTTGACCCCCGTCGGCAGGCTGGGGGAATTTTACAGGGGCCTGTAATGGCACGCACTCAACAGGAAGTTCTCGAGTGGTTGGCCGAACTCGCTGAGTATGGCGATTTCAAAACCAGCTCCAGTGCTGGCATCAACGCTGAAATGGCCAAAGCCGCCATCGACATGATCAACATGCCGGTGAAAATCATGCCGGATGGCTACCTCTCTCCCATTTCACGCTCCAGCGAGCTGACCTACTCGGACACGGCGCTCGCCTACGATATCGACAACACGCCGAACGCCGAGGAGACCGAGCAGCTCTCCGCTCTCGCCAACGTCACGTTGGAGGGCATCCGTGAAATCTGCGGCAACAAGCCGGTCACCATCACGTCGGGCTTCCGCTGCGACGAGGTGAACGCCCTGATCGGCGGGGCTGCCAACTCGGCCCCAAAATACGGTTGTGCCGCTGACTTCATCATCCCTGAGTTCGGTACCCCGGTCGAAGTCTGCAAAGGCAATCGAGCCGCACCTGCAGGAACTCGGCATCGACCAGTTGATCCACGAGAACGACAGCTGGATCCACGTTGGTCGTGCCATCCCGCCCTCGACCGAGCCACGCTGTGAGTGCCTGACAATCTCGGGCAGCAGGACGACACGTAGGCATCGTATGATCGATCTCAAGCGACGGTTCTTCCTATTCGGCGTGACGGCGGCGGCATTGGTCGTACCGCCGCCGAAGTCGTTCTTCGTCATCGAAGCCGCCCAAGCTGATCGTCGAGCCGATCGTGGCGAATAAGCTGTTCGACCTGCCGCTGCAGCAGATGATGGATCTGATGCGGAAGCTCGACGAACAGGCGATCGAGGCATCGGCGATCCCGCGCTGGGTCATCATGAACGAAAGACGACTTCGATCGACTTGTCAGTACACCACGGAACACCGCTCTATCACTGGAGATCACAATGGCCATCGACAGCACCTCAGACGAGCGCACCAAGAACAACGTGATGCGGCACACGTACCGCACGCTGAGCGATCTGGAGAAAACCCAGATGAAGACGATCAAGGACTTCGGACTCGACTTCGTCGAGTACATGGATAAGCTTGGCGGCAGCCGAGAGATCAGCCTCGCCAAGACCAAGATGGAAGAGGCGGTGTTCTGGGCGGTCAAACACCTGACTAAGTGATGCAAGCTCCTCAATCTACCGCCTAAAGCGTTTGCGTGGTCATTCTCTGCCGTTGATAACTTCCACACCTGCGGCCGCAAGTATTACCACCAGAACATCGCCAAGGATGTCAGCAGACGATACGACGTTCAGAAATGAAGGTCAGAAAATCCACGACATTCTGAAGCGTCGCATCGCCGACAAACAGGCGTTGCCAGATCATCTGAAACACTGGGAACGCTGGATCAAAGGAGTTGGGAGACAACGTAGAGGCCGAGCAGAAGATCGCCTTTACCGAAGATTTCATGCCTTGCGGGTTTTTCGACCGCAAGAGAGAGGTTTGGTGCCGCGCCGTTATCGACGTTCTGAAACTCGACGGTCCCCATGCCGTCGTGTGGGATTGGAAGACCGGCAAGATCAAGACCTGACACTGATCAGCTGATGCTGTGTTCTACAGCGGTATTTGCTCTCATCACCCGGAAGTTAAGGTAATCGACGCCGGTTTGATTTTTTCTCAAACAGGACACTGGGCCGCATATCCCGCGGAACAACTGCACGCACGAGATCCGTGTCACCCGGTCGGACCTGAAGCCGTTCTGGAACAAGTACATTCACAAGGTCGATGCGTTGGAGCGGGCCGTCCGCACCAACGAATGGGAGCCGAGGCCAGTGGTTTATGCCGTAATCATTGTCCTGTTTACTCCTGCCCCCATAACGGGCATTATGAGGAAAGGGCAAATAGACACACTTCGATTTTTTACCGCCCGCAAAATTTGGAAAGCGAAATCTAATGGCTACCAAACTCAGCGGCCAGTTCGACTGCTACCACGCAGCCGATGCGGATGAGCCAATGTTCGTCCTGCTGGCGCGCGACCCGAGTGCGCCCACCATTGTACGAGTGTGGGCGGAAGCCCGGCGGCTCGCCATCAACACGGGCAACAAACCTCGAGAGCGACCGCGCCATGGTCGATGAGGCCAACGCCTGTGCCGACGCCATGGAGGAGTGGCGAAAGAAAAACCGATGACACCCGGAAGGAAGAGGTCAGAGATGGGTCGACGCGCTGCTGGGATCGTTCGGCCAGCGCCTGCCGATGATGGGTGTTCAAGCCGGTGCAGTACGGTATGGGCACGCGCGCTCTCGGCTACATCGTCAACGTCAATGGCGGGTTCTTTGGCGATCGAGACCAAGGACGAAGACAAATGGCTGACGCCATATCAGCGCATCACCGCTCCGCATGATCTACGAGACAGGCGGTACCGTCTTCATCATCAGTACCATCGAATGGGAGTGGCGGCGCTGGGCCGCTGGTTAAAAAGGAATTGAACAATGGAAACGACGCACATCGCGGTGGATCGCGCAGAAGCGGAGCAGCTCTACCGCAAGTACAAGGAACACCAGAACTGCTCGACGCCGATCGACTGGGAGGTGCAGCGCACCTACCAGCTGCTGGCAAAGGCAAGACGATCATTAAGGCATTGGAGAGCATCGGTGCAGGCCGGTGTCGACGAGAAGGGCCTGCCCAAGCTGGCGCTTGCTGGTGCCACGGCCAAGGCATGCTATCTCGAACGTCTTGGCACGCGCCGTACCTGCGTCATGCGCTCGACCGATAACTGGCGCTCTTCAAGAACCGGTTTCATATTTTGCCGACCAGACCTTCACCTTTCCGCCCGATAGTTTCCCGATGAACTGGGACAACAAGGGACGAACGCACCAGCTCAACCACAAGGCACAGCTGCCGCTGATCCCGATGCACCTGCGACCCCGTCGTGGGCTGGCCAACTTATCACATCCTGTAGCGGGAGGCCGAGGTGGGAACCGATCCCGCCGCGCGACCCCGCCTGCTGCGCCGCATCGGCAAAGGCGGACCTGGCGGTTGGTGGTGGCGCGCTGGGACCTGACCGAGGTCGAGCGCGCGCGGTGCTGGCGACGCGGGTGCCGGTGCGCAGTAGACGCCGACTCGAGACACGGTTCGCACTGTGACCGCTGCGGTGCTCGGTGAACACGGCGGTGCCAGAACACGGCGTCAGCCACCGCACGATAGGTTGTTGACAGCGCTGCGGACTGACGGGATGGTCAACGACGCAACAGCGCACTCGTCTGCGCCGTCTGCAGCATGGCGTTCGACGAACTTCATGACGACAGGCGGAATGATGACTACGACCCTATGGCAAAACACCGCTGGGGCAGCTGCTGCTACGACCTTGCCTTCACCGAGTTGTCAGGATCGGTATCTGGCACGCGTAAGCACCTGATGCCGATCGTTCGCGTGCCCGCAAACTACGTGCTGCAGAAGAGCTATCAGTGGCGCTACGCCGCAGGGTAAGACGCGAACGCAAGCCGCATGATGAACGCTCCGCTTATCCGCATACCCGAGCGCACCGACCTGATCAGCTATGCTGCCGCACGCGCGACGCGAGCAACGGCGAGCTTCTCGTGCCGCATGGTCCAGCTGAAGTGAAGATCCTCAAGGCACTGGCCTCGACGTCCCCTCCTCGCTCGTCCACTATGACTGGTGCGGCTGGCAACCGCTTCCGCATCCAGATCGGTCACCACCGAGATGCTGGTCAGTAACCCCGTGCCTATGTTCTGATCGAGCATGGGCACGGGGAAAACCAAGTGCGTCCTGTGGGCCTCACGACTCACCGGCGTGGGTAGCAGTCAATCGCATGCTGGTGATCGCTCCGCTCCAGCACGACTGAATTTCGTGTGGGGCAACGAGATCATGATGACCTGTCCGCAGTACAAGTTCGCCGGTGCTGCACGGTACTCGCGCGCAAAGCGCTTCGAGCTGCTGGCTGATCCGTCATCGACATCTACATCATCAACCACGACGGCTTCAAGATCGTCGCCGACGAGGTCACCAAGCTGCACAAGACATTGACGTCATGGTGATCGATGAGCTGGCGACCTGCCGCAACAAGACCGAGCGCACGCAGTCGTCGCTGTAACGGCTGTCTCGGCCCAAGCCCTACGTCTGGGGATCTGACCGGTGCGCCGACGCCGGACACGCGCCGACCGACACCTTCTGGCAGGCCAAAGTCGATCACGCCCAGCACCGGTGCCGAAAGTACGGAGTCGGTTCCGCGACGAGCTGATGTACCGGGTCAGCCAGTTCAGAGTGGTTGCCCAAGCCCAACGCCATCGAGAAAGCCATAGCCGTGCTGCAGCCATCGGTGCGCTTCACGCTCGACGACGTGATGGAGCTGCCGGAGTTCGTTGCCCGCAACATCGAAGTCGGGATGAGCCCCAAGCAGCGTGAAGTCTATCAGCGACATTGCGCGCACCGCATGCTCGTTGGTGAACGCCAAGCAGATCACTGCGGCCAATGCCGGGGCGGTGATGACCAAGCTCATGCAGATCAGTCTGGGGTGGGTCTATGCCGATCGACGCCGTGTTGTTGAACTCGATCCTGCCGCGCGCCTCAAGCACTCGTCGACCTATGCTCTAGCTGCTTCACACAAGGTGTTGGTGTTCGTGCCATACCGGCACGCGCTGGCAATGGTGTCGCGAAAGCGCTCAGCGCGGCTGGCCGTGACCCGGCTGTTGTCTCTGGCGAAACGCCTCAGCGAGAGCGATCCGAAATCTTTAACGCTTTCCAGAACACGAGGTCAGTACACTGACCTGCTCGCCCACCCGGCTGTGTTGCGCACGGTCTCACGCTGACAGCAGCGGACACCGTCATCTGGTTTGGTCCGATCACCAGTCGGCGAGATTTATGAGCAGGCCAACGCTCGCATCCGTCGTGTCGGTCAGAAGCATCGCCAGCTATTCCTGCACCTGCAGGCATCGCCTGTCGAACGAAAGATCTACAGCTTGCTGATCAACAAGATTAGGGTGCAGGATCAGCTATTACAGTTGATCGAAGACGACGACGACAAGATATGAGTTAAAGAAAAACTCACCATCAAGTGCGAGGCAATCCCATGAATGAGGTAGTGCAGTTGCGGCCCAAGCCGCAGGAAGAAACCGACTTCGGTGAGCTGATCCAGCTCTATCTCGAGACCCGTGACGCCAAAGAAGCGCTGGACAAGACGACACAAGCAACACCTCCGACGGTACACGTCGGTGATGAGCCAAGATCGAGGGTAAGCTGATGAACCACCTCCAGCGAGCATGGCGTGCAGTCGATCGCCAGCAAGGATGCCATCGCCTACCTGTCGACCAGCAGCGCGCGGCATCGATCCGCGACGCCACCGCCTTCCAGAATTACGTCATCGAGAACCGGGCGTGGGACATGCTCGATTGGAAAGCCAACGTCACGGCGGTCGGTGACTTCATCACCGAGAACGAGCACATGCACCGCCCGGTGTCGTGCTGAATTCCGTCGTCGTCCTTCGCATCGCCCGCAACTAGAGGATCACCCCATGGCAGAGACAACTCACCTGGCCCTGCTCGCCAACATTTCCACCCAGCTCGCACCCCAATGCCCGCAAACCTGAAGTACGCCGATCAGGATCTCGGCGCGGGGATCCAAGCGCCGTTCGCCGTCATCGGCTACAAGGGCTGCGCGCTGGTCGGTCCGCCACCGCGGCAGCTACCAGGTGCTGGAGCGCTTCGACGAGAGGGGCAGGCCCGATGGCTTCGTGCCCTACCTCGATCTCGTCGTCCTCTATGCCGCGAGCTCACAACTCGAAGGTCTACTACGAAAGGCGCATACGTCGACGGCTCCGACAGCCCACCCGACTGCTGGTCGACCGACGGCCAGAAGCCAGACGGTGCGGCCGTCGCACAAGCAGAACCCAACCTGCCTCGACTGCCGCCACCAACGTCCCGCGGCAGCCGGGTCAACGCCGCGACCGGGGCCAAGGGCAAAGCCTGCTCCGACTTCCGGCGCTGGGCGGTGGTGCCCTACGAGGATATCGAGAACGTCCTGATGGGCGGACCGATGCTGCTGCGCATCCCGCCGGCCAGCCTCGGTGGGGTCGGTGAGTATTCCGACAAGCTGAGGGCCAACAGCGTGCCCTATGCCGCCATCGCCACCCGGGTAGGGTTCGACGGCAAGGAAGCCTTCCCCAAGATGACGTTCCAGCCCTACGCCGGTGCTGACACAGGACGAGGTGGATCGAAGTCATCAAGATGCAGGCCCACCCGCTGGTCGAGCGCATCGTGAGCGAGCAGGTCGAGAACCTGCCGACCAGGCCGCGGTCGGAGGAGGGTAAGTGTTGCCCAGCCTGCCCCGAGACCAAGTTACATGAGAGAGCAAGATTAACAAGGTAACGGTGCCGTTACCGATAGACCGAAAACCCTCTGCTCGTTCGCCGGAGCCGCACCAGAAGCCCGCTGAAGAGGATCAGCCTAAGGGGGCATCCGACCCCCAGACCACCCGGGAAAACGAACAGGCGGCCAAGCCTGCCACGGCAGCCGAGGGTTTGACGCCCGAACAGCTAAAGATCCGTGAGCTGGAAGCCCAGCTGGCGGCCGCCAAGGCCAGCACCGCGCACGCGCCCCGCAAGCGCAGCCAGCAGGTCGCGCCGCAGGCAGGCCGACGCTCGACACCCCGGCCGAGGGCGAGGAGGATGGCTGCGGGCACCGGCGATGCCGCCGAGACCTGCCAACGACCCGGCCCTCGCCAACATCTCCGCTCGCCTTGAGAAACTGCTTTAGCAGGGGGTTATTAGCGAGCTAACGGCGTACGCCGTTAGCTCGTTGGAGGCGGGGGTTTCAATGGCTTACGACGATGCTGCGCGTATTTCTGGCGCGCGCGGCTTCCGTGGCCTCCACTGCTGGCTAATCAGCCCGAGTGGTTTGTAAATATCCACGCGCCGTGGCGTCTGCCGAACGGCAAGCTGGCCTACGGCGGCCGTGCCTGCGACGTCGGTGAATGATGCAATTAACTTCATCGAGTGGAAACTTTCCGACCCCAAGCGGGCCGGTGACCTCTACGTCTGCATGTCGGGCCAGCGGGTGGCCAAGGCCAAGACCAACAAGGCCGGTCGGACATACTGGACGGCGGTGCGCGGCGTGCACAACGCCCTCTGGCACAAGGGTTTCTACGTCGATATCGACGTCAAGGAAGGGGGTACTCCGATAGTGGTAGCGCCCTGAAGGCGCTGGCCGCCTTCATCCATGCCGCTGACCTGCCGTTCCCCAGCTTCATCGTGGCCTCCGGGTCGGGCGGCTTCCACGTCCACTGGACCCTTGCCGATCCGATCAGCACCGAGGTGTGGCAGCCGCTGGCGCAGGCGCTGGTCACCGCCATGCGGCACCACGGTTTCATCGTGGACTACGCCTGCACGACCGACGCCGCCCGCCTGCTGCGGTGCCCGGGACCATGAACTATAAACACAATCCACCGAAGCCTGTGGATCTCAAGCACGGCGACGGAACTGAGTACACGCTCAGCCGGATCGAGGACGCCCTGTTGACTTATAAGTCAATGACGGTGCCACGAAATAAAGTTGCTGTCAATTCCGTACCATCGAACCTTACGAAACATTTCCCCTGAGCGGCAAGCTGGCCTCGAACGCCCACCGTTCGTCAGAGCTGGTCGCCAACCAGCAGGAGGCACCTGCCGACCCTGACCCAGCTGGCTGACTGTTGCCCGTTCGTCGAGCAGGCGGTGCTGACCGGCGGCAAGGACTACCGCGAGCCGCTGTGGTGGGAGACCGCCAAGCTGGCATTCTACACCCGGCGTGGGGTGGCATGCTTTGCACGACATGTCAAAGCTGCACCATCAGTATACGCCGAAGAAACTGACGAGCTGTGTAGCCCGCATCGAGCGCGAGCGTACGCCGACCGATCTGCTACGGCTGGCCCCAGTGCGAGACCATCGAGAATGCCGGGGCCGTGAGGTGCGGCAGCTGCCAGTGGAAGATCAATGGGCGCACCGTCGGCAAGTCGCCGCTCCACTTCATCGGCGAGAAGTGGCGGGAGCCGCTGCAGTTACAGGCCCCTGTAACACCACCAGCCAGATGACGGTGCGTTCGGCCCCATCCCCGCCGACAAGGGTCTATCGGTTCGACGACACCGGCAGGATTTGGTAAGACGAGACAAACGATAAAGGCACATGGTCACACTCGGCAGGTCACACCTTGCTCCTGTTCGCAACTTCCAGCCAACGCACGATCCGTGGGGCCTACAGTTCGAGGCTATCCTCAACTACATCATGGCTGGCGGTACGTTCACGTGGGCAATGCGGTCAGACTCGACCCACGATCCGATACAGGATCGGTTCGGCAAACAGGGCCTGCAGCTCGAGCGCGGCCCAAGCCAAACGAATGGGGGTACTCTCTGCCATCATTTACTGAGCATTGCAGTCGCGAAGGATCAACACCAGTCGAAAGCAGCGGCTGGTCGTATATCGACGGCAAGCCTGCCGCTTTCGTCGTACGGCAAGGTGCGATACAACTGCGAGGGTGATCGACCGGCAACTCATGTTCGATGCCAACCTCCAGCGTATGTACACGCCGACCGGATCGACTGAGTTCCATGGCGCAGGGCCATGAAGATGACGACCGATCAGAAGACGTCCTGCTCTGGAAGTCATCGTCGCTGCATCATTCGGCGCACCGTTCATGGAGTTTGCAGGCGAGAGCGGTCTCATCCTGTGCGCCCGCAGTAGTGAGTCTGCGTGTCTCAGAAATCGTCGGCCATGAAGGTAGGCGTGTGCAGTCTGGGGTCACCCCAAGGAAGCCATGCAACAGACGACGGATACCATGAACAGCATCGTCGCCAGAGATTGCATCGGGCAGAAACATGCCAGCCCTGTGGGACGAAGTGTATTTGCTGAAAGGGATAGATGATCTGGCGTTCGCTCTTACGTCGGGCAAGTCCAAGGCTCGGCTGGACTCGTGACAGCAGCCAGCTGCATGTGGGAACGTGGAATACCCTGCTCGTTATCGCATCGAACAAAAGTGTTCGGCGGCTGGGCTTGAAGCCAATGCCAAGGAGAGCAACGCCGCGCTTTACCGTGTGCTTGAATACGAAGTCCCGTCCATCAACCGATCGAGCTAGGCCATACCGAAGACGCACAGGCGATCCTGAACGAGCTCGCCAATAACTATGGCTATGCTGGTGCGGTGGAAGCCAAATGGTTGGGCATGCACCCATTGGAAGCAGAGGCACGGGTACACCGGGTGCAGGCACGAGTGCAGAGAACGGTTCAAAGCGACTGAGGCTGAACGCTTCTGGGTCGCCGGCATTACCGCGATCCTGTGTGGTGCTGAACTGGCCAACGAACTGGAGCTGGCCACGTTCAACCTGTCAACGATGATCACCTTCCTTCGAGCGCGTGTTCATGGAGAACCGACAGCACATAGAAGGCTCCGGTGCAGGGACTGCACAAGGCCGTCAACGTCACCAACATCATCGCTGGCTTTTGCAATGACCCAAAGCATTTCGTGCTGCGTGTCGAGACGGTGGCACAGGGTAAAGGCAAACCAGTAGCCACCAGCTCGAACGCCAGTGAGTTCAGAGGATCGCTGATATATGCGCTCGGATTTCTACCGATCCGATCGATCGTGCAGTTGTCGCAGTCGTGTTCTGCACGAATACTGCCGCCGACACGAGTATCAGTCCGAGCTCGTTGGTCGATGAGCTGAAGAAAAAATTCGGCGCGAAGCGGAGTCAAGCTCACCCTCACCGCCGGGACACCGCTCAGTCGCGCGCGGGCACAGGAGTACGTCTACGAGATGGACCGCAACCACCCAGACCTGAGGGATCTGTTTTCATAGGAGGAAGCCATGGCCTTTGACTCGCCGTACTATGTCGTTGAGAGCCGCAGCCACACCAACAACGCCAGCAAGACCGTCGAGTATGCCATCTGCTCGTCAGCCGACGGCCCGCTGGTGACCGGTACCGATCTGGATTTCATGCACCGTGTGATCGACCTGCTGAACTGAAGACGTCAACGGCAAGAGACGTTCACCGCTAGTAGGTCTTGTCGCCACGGTTCGCCGACGGGTCGCGCAGCCGATAGTTACTTCGGATCGTCTGCGACCCGCCGGCGGCCAGCGCCTTGATGTGATCAACCTCTTTGCCTTCCACGCGCCTTCCTGCCGTAGTGCTTGACCATCCAGTAGCGCGCACGGCCACGAGCTGCCCGCTTTTTTAATTCTTCGGGTGTCACTCTCGTGCGCCCGGTCGTAGGCAGTCTCGTGGTGGACCGGGTACTTGCGCTCGGCCGTTACTTCCTCCCAGCGACGACCGCTGCGCGCGCAGCACTGGTCCGCCCTGTGCGAACGATCCCTCCTGCCGGCCCAGTCGTGGCGGCGGCGGTGGGTCTCGGTCACCATCCTGCTCCGGCCACTCCGGCATCGGCAAAGGTTGGTAGGGCTCCTGATAACTGCTGGATCCTCAGGTGGGCGCATCGGTCGGTGGATCGTAATACCTATCCGTCCACTCACTTCTTCACCCCAGAGACACCAGTACGTGGCAACGATGGTCCACCCTAGTGCGAACGATCCCGGTGAGCGGCCCATCGGTATGCCGCCGTTGGGAAAACTTGTCGCCACGACGAGGGTAGATTTGAATGAACGGGCTGATGCGCGGTTCAGGGTTGATCGTCCCTGCTCGGTTCTCAATCCAAGTATGTCCGCGCCCATAATCTTTTATTGCCTGCTCGGCAGAAATCTGATCGGCACGAGCATTGGCAGTGCCGGTGTCTTCGCTCTCGCTGACCTTGCCGCCAGCGTCGTATCTCTTTCTCGGCATCTTGCCCTCCTTCTGCAGAGCCGACGTGGCGATCGCCCACGTCGAACTCTCCGGCATGTTGGGGTTGCTGCGCTGAATAGCCTTGCGGCGGTCCTCGAGGATCTTAGGCATCAGCTGGTGTACCCCATCTCTTTCATCAGCGTGAACTTCAGGATCTCGATGGCGGCAAGGATCTCCGAGCATTTAATCCCGGCAGCACTGTATCCGACAGAGAACACATCGCCGCCCTTGGTGTCGATGCGGATGATGACCACGCTTGTCGCTCGGAGTTTTCTTCTCTTCCTCGATGGTGTCGGACAAACATTCGATCGGCGTCCACAGACGGTTGTCGTGGGCTTTAATCGCACGAGCGGCACCGAGAGACGTGATGTTGTCGTTGTTCATTATCCAGCTCCATGCAGATTGCCGGTGAGGTAAAGGATCAGCAGGATCACCAGCACGATGCCGACCCAGCCACCGCCCACGCCGGGCCGCCCCGGTTGTAGCCATACCAACCACCGCCGAAGAGCAGGATCAGCACGACGATGATCAGGAGGATGCTCATCCGGGTGGGTAGACCTTCCACCCGAGCATGGCGATCAGCAGCAGCACGACGCCAAGGCCGGGCATGAACAACGGCTGCGCCCGGTAGTACCACCAACCACCCAGAACGGTGATGACGAGGATGACCCAGAACAGGACCATGAAGACCATGGAAGCCTCCCCGTTATTTCTTTGCGCGAATAGTTTACACCAGCATTCAGGGTGGATATCGCCGTTCGACCTTAAAACAGTAGCCACGCTTGCTGATAAGTGGACACAGATGCCACAGTGCCGGGCCTTCATGCCCTTACCGTAGTCGACCTGTTCCTTGGTCTGTCTTCATTTCGCTCGGCCACCTTTGTTGAAGTGACCCGCTCTTGCCGGACTTCTTGGCTGACGGATTACCCGGCCGGTTGGCAACGCCGCCGATCAGGGCTGACGTCTCGGGTAGATGACCCGGTCCCTTCATCGTCGTGACCTTGACGCCACGACCACCACCATGTCCCTTGTTCATCGGCCACGTCCTTTCCCAACTCGACCACCCTTCTTGAGACCCTGTGATCTCAGAAACGCAGGCATTTGTTTCTTGTCTCTGGCAAGGTCAGCTGGCGAGCCTTCCTTGACGCCCTTGTCGTTGTCGAACTTGCTGCGCTCGAATGCTGCCTTCATAGATTTTGCCATGTCGTTCTCCTGTTACAGCCCTTGCAGGTTATAGATGCGACTGATGTCCTGACGCTCCGTCTGGTAACGCTTGTTGCGCGGCATCGCCATATCAGACCGTGGCCGTGCCTCCTCCGTGCGTCGCCGGGATATCGCCTTGGCGATCTCGCTGGGCTTGACCTGATCGGCCAGCCCATGGGTCTGGTTCCACTCGTTGATCGACGTCTGGATGCTCGGCCGTTCAGCTGGCGTCGCCGTCGCCATACGCTGCACCCACATGGTGCGGCTCGCTTGACCCGCCTTCTCGCGTCGCTGCTCGACCTGACGGCCTTCCCAATAGCGCGCCTCACGACCCGACTGCACGCCAAGCACCCGCATCGCTATCTCACCTGCGGTCAGTTCTGGTCCCAGTGCGGCACCGCCGGGACTGCGCATCCCTCCGGTCATGCCCGACTTGCGGATGGCGTCGAGGATGTCGGCACCAATCTTGACGAACATCAGGTCACGTGCCGCCTGCATGGCGTACTGCGATGCTCGCTCCGACGATCCCGATACCGCCTCCGACAGCGCCTTGGCGGTAAGCTGGATACCCTCGATGCCGCTTGCCAAAGACGAGCCACCCGCACCAAAGAGGAAGCCAGCGGCGCTGGCCTTGAGATCCTGTGGCTTGTTGCTCTGCGGCTGGTCGAAGAACAGCAGGTTGTTCTGCCCAGCACGACCCGACAGGTCGACGTTGAACAGGCGCGGCGCGCCGTGCGCGATCACCTCAGCCGCCTCCGGGCCCAGTTGATTGGCCATGATGCCGTAGGCTCCAGCCGTAATCTCACTCCAGCTCGGACCGAGGCCCAGTATGCTGAGCGCATTGAACGGGATCGAGAAGACTTCGGTCGGCAGGCCCATCATGCCGGCCACCATCGCCGTCGTGCCGAGCATGTAGCCCAGTGTCTTAAATCCTTGGGCACGGATCTCCGGCGTCTCGCCATTCAGGCCAGCCATCAGTGCTGCGATATTGTTCGAGATGATGCGCTGCGGGTACTTCTTGAACTGCAACGCCAAGTCGCGTCCACTGGATGGTTGAAGGCAGGCGGTGCGTTCCATGCGGCGTAGATACCAGCTCCCTTGTAGACGGCATCCTCGGCCGCCCGTACCCGTTCCTCGAACGTCCCCTTGGCAGCGCGGAATGCCGACAGCGCAATTACACCACGGTTCAGTGCCTCAACGCCGGTGTTCACACCACGGAACGAGTTGTCGGCCCAATCGAGGATCTTGCCCGCCCATGTCGGTTTTGCTGCCCGCAGTACAGTGACTTCGTTGACTGAACGTGCGGTCGAACATGCCGCGACCCAGCAGCACATCGAACATGCGGATCGCGTCCTCGGCGTCGGCTGCTCCTGAGTCGCGTAGGTTCTCGGCAAACGTCTCCTGATAGTCGGCCCACTTGCCGTCACGGTTGAACGCCGCCTTCTTGAAATCGGCAATGCCTTTGCCGAGGATCTTGCGCCCGGCGAGATCGCTATAGGCTCCCTTGTAAAGCCTGAACGCCTGCCACGGTCCGACCTGAGCTGCCAGCATCGGCAGGTGGATCAGGCTAGGCTCCATCATGTTGAGGCCAAGGAACGAGAAGCCGGCCAGCTTGGCGGTGTAGGTGAACTGCAGCAGCCGGTTGGTCGCGGTGCCCCAGATGCCGTGCACGAACGGGTCATGCACGGCATAGGCCCGCGCGCTGCAGCTCCTCGGCAACCGCACGCCGATCGCTGCTGCCTGCCGAGTCCTTGTACTGGAAATTGTGTTCGTCGATCGCCTTGAAGGCGTCACGCAACCGCTGACCATGCTTGTAGTGGGCGTGGTTGAACGCCGACTGCGCCGATGCCACGGCGTAGGCTTCCAGCAGATCCCGGCTCTGACCTTCGACGTACTCACGCATCAGACCGGGGGCCCGGCCACCCGCCATCATCACCTGCTTGGCGGCAGCCGTCATCAGGCGCTGCTTCCATGCCCGCCGCTCGCTCGGCGTCATGCGTTTGTATTCCCAGCTGTTGGTGGCGTTCTCGATCAGGCCACGCATGGCGCGGCTCATGTAGTGCGGCGACTGCGAGCCGCCGTAGTCGCTGACCAGTTCGACCTCACCCCGCATCTTGACGTGCGGGTTATACTTCGGGTGGTCCTTGTTGTTCATCTCGTCGAGCCGCTCTTGCGCCTCCCGCTCCTTGCGGAAGAACTCGACGTGCCGATCGTTGAAGTTCAGTCGGCGGCGGATCTCGAGAGCCGGGTCTTTCTCTGCTTCCTTGGGCGTGACACGACGGGTGCCTTGGCGCGTCGTGACGACGTAGCCCGGCTCGTCGACGTTGCCGCCTTCCCACTGCGAACGCTCGTCCTCTTTTTGCGCTTCAACCCATTCCTCCCTCGGTTTGCTGGGGTCCTTGACGTAAGCGACACGATCGGTGTCGAGTAGTTTTACGCCCAGCGTGTCGGTCACCCGGTCGATCATTCGCTCAGCCGCAGCATCGTCGTAGAACTCGAACATGCCGCGGTCGATATGCCGGCCGCCTTCAGGCTCGGGGAAGATATAATCACCCGAGATTGCGTGATCGCCAAACCGTTTGAACGGCACCCATGGACCGGCCCGACGGGCAAGGTCAGGATTGTCACGGTAGCTGGCGACCAGCTTGTCGAAGTTTATGCGCTTGAGAAACGCATCCTGTTTCGCCTTCTCGCCGGTGACGGTGCGCGGGTCAGGGCCGCGCTTGCTGTCGATCCATGCCTGCTCGGCTGGCGTCAGCGGTGTATCCTTGTTGTTGACGATGTACTTCTCGAACGCGCTCTGTGCCAGCGGATCGATGTTGCCGTCCTTGTCACGGGTGATGTTGTCCATGCCAGCGGTGTCGTGGATCACCGCCAGCGCATCGTCCTTGGCGACCTTCGCACCCCAGTCGTCCATCATCTTGAGCAGTTCCTTGGCGTAAGGAACATCGCGCATTATCTTCTCATGCTCAGCCTGCATGCGAGGGAAGATGCGCTCGATCTGCCGGTGCAGCATGGAGCCGGTACGGACATGGGCGTTCATCCCAGTCGCTTTGCCGTTGGCATCCTTCTCGCCGAGTGGCGCTTCGGTATACGCCTGCATCTTGCTGCGGCGCAGGGCGAAGTCAGCAAACCGATCAGCGTTGGGGCTGGACTGCATCTTGGACAGCGCGTGCAGCAACGGCTCGTCACCGCGCTCGCGGGCGTAGTTGTGCGCCGCCGTGTACAGCTCGGAGATAATCTCCTTTGTCGGCCGGGTCTTGGCCTTGAACGCCTCGTTGCCCCACCGGGTAAGGTCCTCGAAGGTGTGGGTCCAGAACGCCTTCTGTCCCCATGTGCCGCCCTGCTTCTTGTAGCGGTATTTAATCTCTCGTCCGGTCTCACCCAGCTTCTGACCTAGCGCACTGTCCCAGAAACCGGGGGCACCGGTCTGTTCGTATTTCCGTCGCGGGTTGAACTCGGGGCGACCACGCTCGATGGTGTCCTGCAGGATCTCAAACGTCATGGCCAAGCCATCGGTCAGCGCATCGTCGCCCCTCGAGCGGCGGAACAGATCGCTTGACCGCACGTGTGATCCACTCCTTGGCAGCCTCGAAAATCGTGCGCGCCTGCGGCGTGCGCAGGCGGGTGCGCTCGGCTGCCGACAGCTGCACCCCTGCCATGATGCGGCGGAAATCTTTGTTGGCCTGCAGCTCCTGCAGGAACTCGTGCGGATCCTTCAGGCGGTCTTCGATGTCCTTTATGCTGAGCGACGGCTTAAGACCTTCGTCCCGCATCGCTTTGAGCTCGGCCGCCCAGCTGTCCTTGCGGGTGCTGATCATGTCGGTCAGCATCTTGATCGCTGACTTGGCCCGCGGGTTCTCCTCGATCGCACCGAACGTCATGGCGTGACCGACTTCGTGCCGCATCAGGGTGTTCCACGCCTCGGCTTCGGCCATCGTGCGGGCGTCGGACTTGTCCTTGTTCAGGTAGATCGTGTCGGTGCGCCAGTCGTAGTAGCCCGGCTTATTCTCTTCTGTGACGCCCAGCCGCTTCATCAGGCCGTCAAAGATGTCGGGGTGCAGCGCCATGACCTGCACGTCGCCCACGGTCTGATCGGCGACCTTCTTCAGCTCCTGATCGATCCGGTCGTTACGATCATAGATCTCATGGCTCAGGTCTTTGACCGGGCTGGCCTTGACGAGCTCGTCGTCAGTGATCTCTGCCGGATAGCGTGGCTGGCTTCTTCCGTGCGTGCAGGTAGTCAACAATCTGTTCAACGAGACCCGGTTCTGGGTGGTGGCCGATCAGGGAGGACGACGGTTTCCCGAGCCGGCTCGGGCAGGCCGATGCTGCGGAACGACTGAAACTTCGGACGGCCGCCCCTCGGCCCATTGCATAGATACCAGTACGCTGCCGCCACTGCCGCTGATTTTCCGCTTTGCTGCTGCTCAGCTCAGCATCACCCCACGGTGCGGCCGAGGGACAAAGACGTCCGCTCTGACGGCTCTTCCTTTACGACGGTCGGCCGTCCCTCGGTAACCCGTGCCCGCACGTCGTTGGGCGACAGACCAGACCCTGACGCGATCGGCGTCAGCACTGGATCGCCACGGCGTGTGGTCTGCGACCACGCCCGCGGCACCTCCATTTCTCCCGGTGCCAGACGGCTCTCAACGTCTTGCAGTACCTTGTCGACACGGTCGTTCTTGAGGAACCAGTCGACGACACTATCGGCCAGCGGTTCTCCCGGCAGGTTGTTGCGCTTGCGCTCGGCATCAAACGCCTGCCGCACCGGCTGATCGTCGAGCGCCTGCATCAATCGCTCGATGGCAGGCTTGCGGCCGCTGTAGCTGGTGGCGGTTACCGCATGCTCAGCCAGTTGGTCGGCAACCTCATCGAGGTGATTGGCAATGTCCGACCTGCCGCTGCGTAATAGACGCGACTGCTCTGCAGCGGTGGCGTGCCGCACGGGAGGAAGCGTCGTGTAGCGTATACCTGTCTCTGGATCCCTATCGACTTGTGCTTCGCGCTGCGCCTGTTCCTTCGTCCGCTCAATGACTTCACGTTCCCCTGTGGTGACACGAATTGATGTCGCTTCACCGTGCAGTGCCGCCGCGACATTGCGCAGAATGTCGGTAAGCTCTCTACCCAAATTCAGGCTGGTCTCTCTTGCCCAATCGACCGTCTCGATATTGCCGCTGCTCACCAGACGGTGTGCTGTCTCTTCGCTAAGCACGCCCTCTCGGATCATAGCCTCGCCGATGGCACCGAGACCTGTGATCCGGGTTTGTCCGGCGGCACGCCGAACAACGTTGCCCTCAGCCTCCGCCTCAACCAGCGACGGCCTGACGACGTTCTTCCATTCCTTTCTTCCCGGGGTCCCACTCCTGCAGGGTGGGTAGCTTTTTCTTTTCGCCTGTCGCGGGATCGGTTTCAAAAACTCAGCGCGTCCGCTGCGTGCCGGTCTCGGGGTCGTAGGTGATCAGCGCGTTGCGCTTCATCGACTCGTCGAACGCAGCAGCCAGCTCAGGGTTGACCTTTGCCAGTTCATCGAGCGCCGTACGATTGTCTGGCTGCAGGTGCAAACGGGCGAGCAGCTCCTCACGGCTAGGTATTGTTTCGCCGCGGGCTTTCGCCACAGCCTCGACTTCGTCGTATTCCTTCAGCAGCTGGGAGATCAGCTGCGCCTCTGTGCTGCGCTCAAGGGTAGCGCCTTGGCCCTTGAGACCTTGGCCGTAGAAACCGATAGCCTCAGCCTCGGCCACGTCACGTGGATCAGGCGCTTCCACTATTGCAGGTCTACCCGCAGTACCTTCACCGGCTTCCACTGCAGCCAGAGGGTCTACATCTGCCTCAGCATCGCGTACGAAACCGCCCGGTGCGCCGGCTTCCAGCGCGTCAACACCGTAGACTTTGTTGCCTTCTTCATCGGTCATCGTCGGCTGCTCGTGCGCCTCAGTCATCTCAAGGCTCGACAGCTTGCGGCCCTCATGGGCGATTTCAGCACCCATCATCTCGTCGGACGCCCAATATCCCAGCTGTGTCTTGAGTGAACGTCGTGCCGAATACCGTCTGCTTGATGACCTTCCCTGCTCGAGCTTGACCTATCAGGTCACGGATCATATCGGCTTTCATCGTTGATCTGAACGATGCGGCTAAACTGTGGGTAGTTCGGACCGCCACCGCGATCGGTCGGCATCCTCATGACTTCGTCGCGTGGCGACTGGCCATGCACATACTTGCGGTTGGGATAATTCTCGTTAATCCACTTCGTCAGGTTGATCTTCCAACTCTTCAACTGCTTCTCCATAACGGCCAAGGCTTCCTTGGCCGTCGCAACAACGTCAGGCGCTTCCGTCGACCGCTCCGCGAGTTCGGATTTCGTTGAACCACTCCCGCCGTGCAGCTCGACGCTGGATAGGTGACGCTGCCTGCATGGGCCCAATGAATGGTGGTGGTCTGTCAGGATTAAACTCGACACCTGCCGCCGCGGCCGCCGCTTTCTGCAGCAGGTTTTTGTCGGTGCCTTCCCAGCCCTCGTCGATCGATACAGCAACGAGCGGCTCGCGAGCCTCCATCTTTTCCATCCGGCGCACGACGGTAGCCGCATCGGGCCCGACATAGACTTGGCCTAGTTCGCCAGTCGCCACCTTGCCTGCCTTCTGCAGGGCTTCAACCTGTGCCCGCAGGTAGCCGAGCATGTTCTGGCCGCGCGACGACCTGATCAGCTCTTCCCACGACTGCGGCAGGCCCTTGGGGTGACCCGGCGGCCGCATGCGCTTGCGCAGTTCGCTTGGCTGTCGGACTGTCAAACCCTTCCGGCTTATTGGGCGGCACCCAATCGTGTACCACCGCATCCTCGGCTTCCTCGGCTTCCTTGGCGACTTCCTCTTCGCTACGGGCGGGCTTGGTCTCGGTTACAGGGGCCTGTAACTCTTTCTTCGGCTCCTCGGTCTTGGTCTCAGCCGTGGGCTCTCCCTAGCCTCTGCCGTCCGGCGCTTCGACACCTCGGCGACCCGTGCCGCACCGGGAGGTTCACGCCGCAGATGCTCAGGCAGCTCAGGAACCTCAACCGGTTCCGTGCCGCGCAGCATACGATCGAAGCTGCTTCGGGTCGTCCATCAGACGACGCAGAAGTGGACCGTCGTTTAAGGCTGCTCGGAGTTCCGGCGGCAGGTCGCTGTACTCGAGCCTGCCCTTTGGCGTGCGCTATGCCACGCAGCTTTGTTGCCCAGCGGTCGCGTATGTTGTTGTCGCCGCCAGCGGCGTGGAAGATCACCTGTCGGATGTTTGTCTTCCGGTGTCGCAGGTTTGGCTTCAGCCACTGGTGCAGGCTTGGTTTCAGCCACTGGTGCTTTAGCCGCTGCCTTGAGGTTTTTCAGCAGGCGCTGCCTTGGGCTTCTCAGCAGGCGCAACGGCCGGTGCACGCTCGATCGTCAGCTGCTCCGGCCCGTGCGGCAGCACCAGATCAGTGCCCTCCAAGCGAACAACTGGCCCGTCTGCATGGATGCCGACAACCGGCATGCGCGTGTGCCGTCCGTATCGACGATCGTGTCACCCGTCTTGACTGGACTGAGATGTACCCTTCTCTGTCCGCGCCCGCGCCTCTTGTGCCGCACGCGCCCGCTCAACCATAACCCGCCCACCACTAGTCGGCGTGGTCGGTGCAGGCGGTGGTGTTGGGCCGCCGCCACCGGGCAGACCACCAGTCGGGCCGCTGGGTGGCGAGGGCTTGCGCAGACCCTGTCCCTGCTCAGCCAGCGTCACGCAGTCCGTACTCGTTCAGGGAGGCGCACCGCCGGGAAACGCCGGTGCCCGCTGATCCGGCAGGCGAAGCTGTGCCTGTTCGAGTTCCGGCGTAGTTGGCTGAAGCTCTCTGTCGAGCCAAACCAGCAAGCCCTCTCGCCTGCCGCTGGGCGACGATACGGTTCTCAAGATCTGGGTCGAGCTGTGGTGGCGCAGCTGCACGGGCATAGCCAGCCGATTGCTGCTGAGCGAGAGTGCGGTGCGCAGCGTCTTGTGCTTCCTGCTCACGCAGATGCGCTTCGTACTCACCGAGCTCACCCATGCCGCCAATGCTGCGAGGCGGGGCCCTCAGATCCAACCTACCCTGCTCTGGTCCGGGCGGCGGTGGTGGCGGTGGTGGCTCTTCCGGTGGCTGGTAGCCAGTAAACTGTGGACGGTCCCGTGGCAGAGGCAGAGCCAGTCCATACTGATCGCTCGGCGGCCGCGGCGGCAGGGTTCAGCTCACCTTGCCCACCACCGCCAATGGCTTCGGTAAGCGCTGCCGTCTCCGCCATCGGCGGACCACCACTCGGTGGCGGTGTCTCAGCCGTGTCACCTTTGGCTTCGGCCGCCTTCTTGCCGCCCGTAATGGCGTGCGTCGTGCCGACGATCGCACCCATCGGCAACGCGCTCTCGCCCGCTGCCCGGTACATCTTCTCGGTGTCGATCGCGCCCCTGTGCGCCGACGTTGACCAGTCCCTTCTGGCGGCCGTACTCACCGGCCGCACCCAAAGTGCCGCCAATGCCCAACCCTTCAGCGGTACCGATCGCGGTGCGTGGCAGCAGCGCCTTCTGCATGCCGCCGACGGCATGCGAGATACCAGCACCGCCAAGGGCACCAACACCTGCGTTCAGCACTGCAGCGACCGGGCTCCACGCTTTCTTGTAGGCTTCGTTGCGGGCGGCGTCCTCGCCCATTGCGATCAACCAGAGTGCCGAAATTCGGCACCGACTGGATCAGCTGGTTGACGTCGGTCTTCTCGAAGTAGTCGCGCAGCGCTTGGTTATAGGCACCGTACTGCTGGGTACCCATCGCGCCGATGTTGAATATCTTCGCAACCGTGGCCGCCGCTTCCGGCGTCTTGGTCACTGCCTTGGCGGCAACACCGCCAAAAGATAGGGGACCAGACCAGCGATCTGATGAGCGGCAACGGCGGGAAGATCCGACCATGCGCTCTGGTCGTCGACACCGGGGAAGAACTTCTTCTCTCCAACCCGCTGGTCTTGCACCGAGGACAGGCCCTTGTACCAGTCCATGGTATCGCCGGCTTCTTGGCCCGCCGCTGCCACCAGCCTGTCGGCTGGTCACCACCAAAGAGCGTACGACCACCCTCGACTACGGTCTGGTAAGGTCTCCGGTACGATGCGGCCAACACCAAGACCAAAATCGATAGCCGCACGGGGGAACGAACGCGTTGCCGATGGATCATTGCCGGGTTCAGGCGCTCCCTGAAAACCATAGTAGGGATCGTCAGGCGTCAGGCGTGGAGGAGGCTCGGCCATTACCTACCCCTATTTGAACGCGCCACGAACGGCATCGATCGCAGCGTCAGTCTGTCGTGCTACCCAGCCCGGTTTGTCTTCCCGGCGCTTGGCAGAGACGTAGTCGTTGTGAAGACCGACCATCGTGTCGTAACCCTTGTTACGGGAGACCTTGAGCGCCGTATAAGTGTCAGGGTCAACACGGTACGTACCCCTTGGCGTGATGACAGTGAAGTTGCCGACTGGATCTTTGGGGCCGAGCGTGTAATTCGCTGCAGCTCGTCCCGACAGCTCGTTTACACCTTCGTCCCACGCATCGGCGGCGTCCCCAACGTGACGACAAGCTGGGCAGCGGTAGCCGGGCTAAGCCGATCGTTGAGCGCCAGCAACTGGCGCGCAGCTTCTGCCCGCTCGTTATCGGGCATCTGTTTAATCGGCGACGCTGCAAGCTTAAACGCAGCCATACGCCGTTCCTCGGGCGTTTTCGCATTGTTTATTAAATCTTGGTATCCACCGGGCCCAGTCACCAATGCTCCGTATTGACCAAACAGTTGCTGATCGAGATCCCCAATCTGCATGATGCCGACCCGCCGTTCGTGATCTGCCTTCTTCACTTCACCGGCATGCTGTGCGCGCCCAGTCTTTGCGCTGCTGAGCATCGTTCTGCTCGAATGGTCTCGTTGTGAACCCGTCGCTCTAAGGCGTCGACGGTCGTCTGAGCTTCCCTTGATAAACCGGCCAGGTCTTGGTCGTGTCCTCCTTCGGCGATCTGCGGCAGCATCGACTTGAGCGTCTGCAGTCTGTCAAAATCTTGCGTGCTGTTGAGGGACACGATCTGGCGGCGGACTGCCCACTGAAGACTTCGCCACCGGGACGAACCGGATCGCTGGCGACCACCCGACAATGCGCTTCCTGCTCAGCCTGCTTCTCAGCCGCAACATCGGCGTCGTCCCAGAAGCCAGCCAGTGGATCGGCAAACTCCTTGGGCTGTGTGCCGATCGCTTGTGTCGGCGCTGGCATTGTCGAGCTGCAGGCTGCTCTGGCGGCGTTGCTGGTGGTTTGTCCAGCGGCACCGGGCGCGGGCTGCTGTGGCGGCTCGACCGGCACGTCGAGCGGTCGACCTTCCAGCGTCAACCATGCCAGCGCCTTGGTATCGCCTTGCATCACACCGCCGCGCTTTGCGTACCGAGTGTCGATCGCCGACGTTGGCACCTCACGCCTTGGGCCGCTTACACGCCACCACTCTATCGTACTGTGACCGGCGGGATTGTCGCCTGTCGAGGTACCGTACCGCCAATCCGGCCAATCCTCAGGCGATATCTTTTGGTTTTTATGCCCCGGCTGTCATCGATATATCCCATACTCTCAAACTCTTCATCAGGATCGCCGGTGTGAGTTCTAAACTCGCGGCGCCTTCCTGATGTCGCCTTTCTCAGCTACCTGAACGCCGCCCTCTTGGAATTTCCTTACACGGCCGCCCTTTTTGAACTTCTGCTTTAAGCGGATGCCAGCGCCCCAATCAGGTTTAGCCTCCGGCCTTCGAGGGCCTATGTTCTTGCGGTAGTAGCCCTCGACGCCAGCCGACGTGCCACGATTGCCGGAGTGGGATGTTCGAACTGACCTTCCACTTCCAACATCTGGTCCGGTGTCAGCGTAGGGTTAAGCCGCAAATTCCCCCTGCCGATCGGCACATCAAAACCCCCACGCGGGTTACCGATAGATTGCTCGTTTAACTGACTGAGAAAGCGACGATCCGATACTCCACCCTCGTCATGTGCAGTACCGTGATCCGCCGCGCTGCATCATCCAGTTATGATACTCCTGCAGCTCCGGGCTGATGGGCACCGGGTAGGGGCCGCGCTGTGTGCCGGAGTTTATTGCCTGCCTCTGGCGGACCGACAAACCCAATCGGTGGTATGTCGACGCGCGGCACCATGCGCGTGCGGCCGCGCCGCAAGTCAGGATCGGCAGCGAGTTGCTGGTAGGTCGGATGCCTGAACGCTTCGGCAGGGTTACGAAATTGCGGACTGCCTAATTTTCTCCGAGTCAGTCAAACCTTCACGGTCTGGGCTGTTAGGATCATCAGGGTTGATACCGACGACGCAGCCTGCCAACCTGCTCGGCTTCAGAGGTTAAATCATCGATCTTGGTCCTTAGTGCATTACGATTGATCTGACCCTCATAGTCGCTCAGTCTGTCCCTCTCGATATCCGTGTAAGGCCCAGTGTCCAGCCTCGTCGCTCCCAAGGCTGTCGATCCTTCCGGCATGGCAGGTAAATCGCCACCACCGCCGTCCCAAGAAGGATCGATATCACCACCGTACTCGTAGCTCTTGATCGGCCTAAGGCGGCTTTGCAGCCGGGTGCGGGCGCGTTTCATTCGTCGTCCTCGGATCGCCAACCTCATCGCGACTACCGGCACCACCATAGTCGTCTTCGGTCGAACCCTGACGAATGATCGTCGTCTTGCCACCACTGGACGGCTGCGTCGTGCGGGCTTCCTGTCGGAACTGAGCCATCGATGGCGGCGTCACAGAACCACTACCAACCGCCTTAGGCGGAGCGTCAAGCTTCCGCCTCAGGATTTCCACCACGATAACGCGTGTTGATGTTGCGTAGCGCACGACCTTCAGCGTCCTTGTCCGTCCCCTTGCCAGCCTGCTGATACAACTGGGCACGTTGGAGAAGATGGTTCCACATGCCGGTGCCGTCAGCCAGACCCAACGCTCCCGCCAACAACATCTGCGGCGTGACCCTTCATCCGGAACGGCGGTGCTGTCGGCTTACCCGTGAACTGGTCGTACATGCCCATGTACTGGCCGTCAGGTGTCATCTGCATGATCTTGCCGTCAGGTGACCAGCGGTGACCCGCCTGCACCAATTTCGCAGCACCAGCAACGTCGCCTTTGGCGCAGCGCCGTGCCTGCTGGCCATGCCTTGCCGCTTCAAGACCGAGACGCTGGACCACCTCGAAGGCCATCTGGTTGGCCGCTGCTGTCTGGCCACGCTCCGGTAAAATCTCGTACGTACCCATCGCGTATCGAATGAGCGCATCCGGCGGCTTCAACCTGCCGCCCATGTCGTATGCTGCAACGGCAGCCTGTGCCACGCTCACCGGCATTGCGCCGACACCTGCATGCAAAGCCAACCGACCGGGTTCGCTGTGAGGATGGCTCTACCACGCGCGCGCGTCAGGAACTGGGCAAAGCTCACAGCGCCAGCCAGTGTCTTGTCGCGCTACTGGCCTGCAGCATCTTTGGATCTTGGCATACTGAACGCGGGTTGACCGCACCGCCGGCGAACGACTGGACCGACATTACCGGGGTCAGCAGCGTCAGCAGTAGGATCGTATTGCTCGACACGAGACTGATCGCCAAGCTTCGGACGACCACCACTACGACGTCCAACACCACCAGCCGGGGCCACCACCGCCGCCACCGCCAGCTCACTCGGGGCGGTATCGATCCCGGTGGCGGTTCAGTAGTCGGCGCACCTGTTCCAGCGTTTCCAGTTGTTAAACGCGGGTAACGGCCAGTGCCTGTTCGAGACGGTGTCATGCCACCCTGCTGAGCGGGCGGCGACTGCGGCTGCGCGCCACCCGCCGTTGTCGGCGGCGGCTGAGGTGTCACAGGCGTCGTTTGCGTCACGGCGCTGTCGGCTCATCGGCGTCCCTCCTGCAGCGGGACTATGTATGGGCCGGGAGGTTCTACAATTGGGTGTCTGGAACCTGCCGAACCGAGGATCTCTCGCTTGGTCCGCCGTCACGCCTTCCTGCGATACGCGGGACCGTGCGATCTTCGCAATCTCTCAGGCGTCATCGCCACTGAGGAGACTCGTCCCCGGTGGCTTCGGAGTATGGCGCAGCGGCACTGCGGTCCATACTCTTCAGCTGAGGAAGCCCAGGTGGCGGTGACAGGTGGCGGTTCATCCGGGTTCACGCGCGGATCATATCCACCAACACGAGACTACGAACCGGAGCCGGGAGAAGGTCCAATAGTCGATCGCCTCTGGACCAGACGGTGCAGGATTGGCGGCGGCCGCGACCGCGTATCCGCTTCTTCGCCCAGCCGACGGATGTATGCAATCTCCTCAGGTGTCAGAGCCTCCACACGCCGGCTGCGGAGGACCGCCACCGCTTGTTCCGTAGGAAGCGCGAGAAGCCGCTGCATCTTCGGAAGATACAACCGGACCAGCTCCTTGATAGTGCGGGATGACACCGCCCCGCCGTAGGCGGTTCGCATCCTGCCCTTGGATCTGTCCCTGTTGGTCAGGTGGCGTTGTCGCAATCGCACCACCCATACCCGGCGCAGCACCGATCGTCTGCGATGGCGGCGGTGGAGGAGGAACACCGCCAGATGGGGCGTTACTGCTGGCAGTCGGGTTTGGAAGAGCGAGAGGACCCTGCACGAAGCCTTGCTTGGCTGCCTTTGCCGCAGCCGCATCTCGTTTGTCCTGCTCTTTCTTGGCTTGAGCGATCTGATATGCCGGATCGTTCTTGAGCAGCCAATCGTAGTACGCGTCACTGGCTGTCGCCCTTCATCGAGTTGCGACAGCGACGAAGGAGTTAACGAAGTCTACGGCATCGGTGTGGAAGCTCATGTCATTGCTCCCTCGGGAAGCGAACGTCGGTCCTGTCATCGGATCGCCGCCTGCGGCGTCGGACCTTCCTCAGGTCCGGCAACCTGTGGCTTCTGCATCTCCTTATCGGCCTTGGCGATCTTTCTGCAACCACTGCTCCACCACGCCACTTCATAAACCGCGTTGTGGCAGGATGCCTTCACCTGCCGCCACCATCGCCGGGACGTTATCGCGGACCTTCGATGCCCGGCACCTGTGCCGACGCCGGTACCGTGTCGCCGGTCTGGATGCGCGCCTGACTGTTGTGGCGGACTTACAGGGCCCTGTAAGTCAGCAGAGCTACCACCAGCGATAGAAGTGCGCCAAATGGCCAAAGCGGTCCCATCGGTATCTGGCCGCCACGTGCAACCGAGAAGCCCATGTCACCAATACCGTAATCGCCGCCCATGCCACCCATGTCACCAGAGAGACCCCACCCGCCCGTGTCCAGTCACGCTCGCCAGCGTCGCTTGCACCAGTGTATCGCCTGCCACCGCCGCTGCAAGGCCCCTAACCATATTCAAGATGCCGCCCCGCCCTTGCCACCACCACCGGGCATGCCGGGTAGGCTACCGCCACCACCGCCCCATGCCGCCCATCATGCTACCCGCACTGACCCAACATCCCGACGCACTCTAGTGGCAACGGTTGCGGCCCAAATGTTTAAAACCTCACACCAGACGTCGCCCGAAAACATCGCTCAACAACGGGGCCGCCGCATCCTCACCTGCCGCAGCACCAGCACGCGGGCATACCCCAGATCGCTCAATGGCACGACCAACCGGGTCGAGCAACATCTTCACCAACCTGCGACGATGGGGCTTTGTTTATACGAACCAAAGAGATCACGTTTCGTTTGGGGGATCCTGTGCCGATGGATCCCAAATGTCTCGGCCAGAGCGCGAACAGCGTCACTGGCAAATCCTGCGTAACCGGACGGGATCATTGCCGCAGTCACCTTCCTGCTGTATCTTTCAGCGGTGTCCCCAGCGCTGGGAGTATCGGTAGTATCGATAGCACCAGCGTTGTAATACTTCTTAACCGTGCCACCACGCCTGTAGGCGGTCCGTCGAAGCACCAGCCGGGTTGTTACCCGCAGCGAACGGCTCGTAGCCAGCGCCGCCCAGATCTCCCGGCACGTAGTCGCCAGCCGCCCAGTGTTGTCGGGTCCGCCTGGCGTAACTCCATCGCCGCCACCGCCACCGCCAAGAATGCCGCTGAGATCGAACTCGAACGGTTGGCTACCGTATCCCTTTGAAGACGACTTCTTGACCTCTGGGTGTCTCCACGTCGATCGCCTCGGGATTACCAACCGGATTGCCGTAGGCAAACTTCCGCCAGTTACTGCCGAGAGCCCATAGTGCCGCCGCCTGCAGCGCGTGTGGAATGACACCGCCGTGCGACAGTGTAATCGGCGAGAACTTAAACGTATGCTCGATATCGCGCCGAGACCGGCACCAGCCATTGCACCCCGCGCCCGATCCCGACGCGTTGGCGATCTGTTGTCCCTGCAGTCCGGTGCGGTTAATGTCGTTCCACAGCGCACCCTGTTTCGTTCGACGCATGCATGGCGTCGAGCTCAGCCTTGGGCCACTCCTTCAGCTCGGTCGCGCCCGCTGTCGAGTACGGCAACGATGCTGCTTTCGTCGCTGCGCCAGATTGCGTTGTCGCCAACCCGGTGTTGATCGCCTGATTGCGGTTGGCCATGCCGGAGGCCAGCCACCTGATTGGTCAAGTTAGCGTCAGCTTGACCCTAACCCGATCGACTGGCCGAGCATGGTCTGCCCAGCGATCTCACGATTGAGTACGTCTGTATTACCTGCCGCCACCGAGTCCGCGCGCGCGCTTCGTACGAATGCTGCTATCGAGGCGCCGTACCAATGGCTTTGGGATCGAAGTCCCTCACCCCGCAGCGCGTCGGCCGCCGCTGCCGACTGCTGGTCGTAAGCCGCACCGACGTTTGCTATCCCTCGACCACGAGCGGCTTCCAGTTGTGCCGGTGTGGCGAAGTTGCTCGCAAAGTCGAGGTGCTGCTTCAGCGCATCCGGGTACATACTCCCGTAGCGCGACACACCAGCAGCCGCAGCGTCATCGAACATCTGGCCATTCTTTAGCGACGAGCCGATAACCTGATTGGCCGTGCCTTCGTTCTTGGCGAACTGATCCTTTCCCCACTGATATTCGTCATTGCCTCTACCGAGCAGCTGTTCAGCGACTTCCCCGACCGTTTGACGTATGCCTCAGGGTTGTAGCCGAACGGCTGCTGTCAGTGCTTCCGCCCGTATCAAAGTGCCTAATCGTGCCACCATCAGCATAGCGCCGCACACGCCCGCCGTGTCGATAGGCACCCGACTCGTCGACATCGTCCCGCAATGCAGCGTGTCACCCGGACGCCGCGGCGCAGTCATGTCGACATCTTCGACTTGCCTTCTTTGCTCCGGCGACAAGGCATTAAACCGCGCCGTCGGCGCGACGTACCGTGGCGAAGTACGGATCGCTCCGCCTCCTGCATAGCTGTCCGACATGTCGGGTTCTTCCTTCTGATGAACCGTATCGCCGGGGCCAGCTGGCCTGACCCATTCCCGTGCGTTAGCAAGACCCGGCACCGCCCGATCCAGCCATTCGTTGAACTTCAACTGCTTCTTCATTTTCTGGGCTTCTGCGTAAGCCCGCGGAAAATGACGGCTGTAGTCGTCGTCGGCCATCGTTCTCTCCTACGACGGTGGGGACGGCTTGACGTACAGCCAGTCGCCACCGTTCCAGTACCGCATGATGCCGGTGTTTACCTCGATCCACTGATCACCAGTAGAAAATGCCGTCGGTGCTTTGTCTTGAAAGAAGGTTCGCGTAACCGGCGCATCGCCGCGCGTGCCCATCAAAAGCTCAAGCACCTGTTTCATCGTCATCAGCACGTCTTGAGTGGAGTCGTCGTTGCCTTTGATCGGCGTAGGGATCGTCGGCATCTTGGGTGCATCAGGCATTGCCGAAGCTCCCGCGCGCTGGTCGCAAACTGGACGTTGTATATCTCGAGCTGCCCCTCTACCTCCCACTGAACGAAGTCGGACTTGTAGCCAGACGGCAAGCGAAACTGGTTACCCGATGTATCTATTTGACGTTGGTAGATCATGCGCCCGTCGGCGTAGAAACGGAAGTAGGTCGGCCCATCAGGGAAAAGCAGGCGCTCCCGGCACGGGACCGCAAAAGATCCTGACGGCAGCCCAGTTCTCCTTGTACGGCGTCTGAAAGATCTTCGATCGCCAAAGGTAATTCGACAGCCGGGGATAGGTTTTGCGTAAGTCAATATGGATTATCTCGCCGTCACGCAGGATCAGCGTCTCACCCGTCCAGACATCCTGAATGACGTTCACCACAGGCGTGATCGAGGCCAGCCGCATGTAGGCCATATGCTCGTCGCCCAAACTGATCACGGCCCCGTTGCGAGTACCCTGAAAATCCACCGTGGCAAACGCTGGATCCGCCGCAGGGTCGAACGCTGTCGGCCCAACCTGAAACGTGTCGATCTGGAACACACCGTCACTGGGCGACGAGAACGCTAGATACGATCGGTTGATGTAGGTCGCATGCAGGTTCGGCAAATACAGCAGCATCGACCACTGGTCTTTGCGCACCATGTTGGCGGTGCCGTTGATGGCGACACCTGAAGCCACAATTATCAGCCCATTGACCGAGGTGTACATCACACCTTCCGGTGCGCTCACGATCGAGCCCATCGACGTGCACGGCTCGAGTGTCGACACCTTGGTGAGCGCCATCGCGCTGGGTCTGATACCGGTCGCGATGTAGGTCCAGCCTACCGTCATGATGACCAGCGACTGCTGCTGCACGCCCAGCCCAACGATCTCACTCTCGACACTGAGCACGTACTGCGGCGGCCATGCATGTGGCCGATACGGCTCGCAAAACCAAATCTCGGTATCACGAAAACCGGCGATCATGCCGTTCGCCATGTTGACCATGCCGTTAAGATCGACCGGTGGCGGCAGCCAGTTGGTCGATTGAAGAGCGTCGTTCAGCGCTATCGTGGCGTTGGGAATAGTATCGTCATACGCCAGTGTCGTGATCGGCAATTCAACGACGAAGAAGTACGTCGCTACGCCCTGCGAGCTGGTTACGGTTCGATAAATTCGCGTGTACTTCAGATTGCGATCGGTCGTCTCTTCGACCGTCGGCGCGGTCATCGTGATGTGCCACGTACCGTTGGCGTTGCCAGTGGCAATGGTCGGCGGCGATGGCGGGCCTTCTTCATGAGAACCAGATGCCCACGTATAGACATAGGAACGAGCTTCAACCGGAGCTACGCCTCCACTCGGCGTCACACCCGGCGCAATGGTCGGTGCCGGAATGCCGAGCAGCAGTGGTGGCAGAGGATCGATCTGACCTAAAGTCGTTACTGGAAGTGGGTCAGTGCCGGGTGAGGCAGGTGACACCAGCGCCCACTTCACCGTTGTGCCGGTGGTGCCAGCAATCGCGACATGCCTACCGTTCCAGTCGACGTGCGGATAGGTGACGGGCAGAACACCGAAGACGTCAAACACGTCTCCCACCGATATCAAATGATTAGTCTCGGTGACAGCCGTCGCAACACCAGCGGCCCACGTCATGTTCGTGATCTTTTGCCGTGCTGCAAGCCGCTCGAATGTCGTCATTTGTGGCCCGGGCGGATGTCCATCAGCCCAGTAGAACCGACCACCATCAGTCAAATCAGATGTCGGATTACGGACGACCCATGTGTTTTCGTCTGGAAATTCAAGCCAGTAACTGTCGATGATGTTGTCGATGCTGGCGCTGCCTTTGGGCACCCGGAAGAACGAGCGGTTCGCCGGATTTATCAATTTGTGGACATCTATCAGTGCCGAGATCGGCCTGATCGTTCCTGAACCGACATAGGCATTTTGAGCAAATGCCGCATGATAACCCGCCAATAGACGCGCATCCTGCTGGGGAACCTGACCACCAAACTGCTCAGAACGGATCATCGGCATGGTTAGGGGCCTACCCACGCAGCACTGAACCCACTGTTGGATGCGCCGAAAGCACCGTGCGCCACCAGCCGTGCTTTCATTCTACAACCTGCACAAGGAAGGCATCGCCTACTTGAACGGGGATGACATTCGATACGGCAATACTTGACGGCCCCGATGCATAAGTGTCGGCCTGCATAAGCGCCTGTGTGGCGGGCGCTACTTTGTAGAGGATCATCTTCATGAGAGCCGAGAGTGCCGCCGTCGATTGCCATAGTTGCCGAAAGCTGATACCTGATAAGCGCCTGCAATCTGCGGCGACCAGATACCGCTAGCGGCATTGAACGAGCCGTCGTAGTCGTAGAACTCGACGTAACTCTGCCAGTTCACAGAGCTACCGGGTCCGATCGGCAGATCGCCTCCCAAGATCAGCACCGAACGATGAACCGGGCGTGATCGACGCCCATGCACCTCGGGTGAAAACCTCCAGTCCGTTCGTCGTCGTGTTGTATCGAAGCGTCCCTGCTGCAGGCACCGTGGGGCGCTCAGCCGTCGTTCCACTGCCGGGAAACAACCCACCAACAGCTCCCAGTAAACTCCACAGCTTCTGATTGGATCCCAACTCGCTGGAAGCTCCTCGATGTCACCAGCACCTTGATTGTCTCGACCAAGCACGACGCCGGTGACGGTATCCGTCGACACCTTATGTTCATCGTTCCAGTTCGACGGTTTGACCAGCGTCGAGTCGATGCCGTCCGTTTTGGTCGAAACAAATTTGTGCATCCAGTGGAGTGTCATCACACCCAGCCTTTCCGCGAGATCGTTCGGAAGCTTTGTGGAAACATCCACGACTGCGCGTTGTAGACGTTGCCCCCACTGGTTGTTGACCTCGAGCCTGCGACCTGTCCAGCCGTGTACAGCGCGGCGTTCAACATCGACGATTTGTCATCACGAAACGGCTTTCGCTGGCATACGCTGAAGAAGGAACATCGTGCCGTAGTACAGCGTGTCGTAATACCTATCGACAATCCACGGATCGATCTCAAGATAACCCGTCGGCTTCGGCGGCACATCGTTGGTCAACGCAGGCGTGCTGGCCGATTTGGCAATCACCGCAGTCCACGTCTTGGGTTGGTTAGGAACCGTTCGACAACTGGAATGATGTTCGGTATCCGCATGCTGATGCCGCTGTCGACCCAGTTCTGAGGACCACTAGAGACGCCGGGTCGTACACCACCATCAGTCGGTTCGGCCGTCCGCCGTGCTGCAGGATGAACGGGTACTGCACGACATTGGGCTGAACGTTGATCGGCACTTCCTCGATGAAGATGTTCGTATCGGTAGTGAAGTCGATCGTCGTCGCATTGATCTGATGGCGGATCAGCACATCATCGGGCGCGGCAGGGATCTCGCTCTTCACCCGCTCGAACACGCCGTTCCATGGAATTGGTTCCGGTCATTGTACTGGCCCCACCAAGATCATGTTGAACTTCTGCAGGAACGCTGCCGCTCGCGTATCCTGCGTGCCTTCGTCATCACGTACCTGCGTCATGCCAACAGCGTAATAGACGATCGGTGGCGTCCACTGCGGCTCGAGAGGCCATGGCGCGGCAAGGTCACCCGAGTTGAACTGTGGGATGGCAAAACTGCTGGCGAGAAAAATGTCGGGCCGGATGCGATACATCTCAAGCAGACCCATGTTGATGTTGGCAACGATCGAGTCCGTCGAGTAGCGGTACTGGTTTCCAGCAAGATCGGTGTCCTGCAGAAGGACCCTGATCTGATCGAGCAAATCACCTAACGTCGTAAACAGTTCAGTCGAGCTGTCGTAGAACCCAACAACCCACGAGGCACCATCCCACTGATACACCACCCCTACCGAGTTGGTGTACGTCTGACCCAGAAACGGGTTAAGCGGGAAGTCCATCTCAGCCATGGATTATCCTCACATCAGCACCAAGGCGCGAGCGTACGAACCGATAGCAAAATTAACCGCCCCCACCGACGCCAGACGGAACCCCGTCACCGTGCTACGCGCAGGACCGGCATCGCACGCAAGCGACGCAATAGAACGCTGGCCCGTCTGTACGTTAGCTTGCGTCACGTTGAAGAACATATCGGCTCGCGGACCCGGTGCCAGCGATCCCTTCGCCTGTCCATGCCAATGTATTCCAACGATGAACTGCCAATACGCCCCATTGATGTACGCGATGGCACCGGCTGTCGGTCCCGCGCCGAACACCTGCTGCGTGTGCTGGTTCGCCGTGTTGTAGATCGCCGCACCCTGCAGTGCCTGAAAAGCAAGGGTGTCGTTAGCCCCGGCGTTTGCTCGACACGATTTCGTACTCGATCTCGAACTCCTTGCATCCTGTCGGAACGTTCACCCGGATCTCGGCGGCAGGTGCCGCCAATATCGTCTCCGAATAAAGCTGCCACGCCAGCTTCGCCAGCGTCGGATTGGGATAAGTCCCAGCCAACGCACCACCCGCCGATCCGGTCGGCGGGTTACCCGGTGCAGGACCCGCCAGTGCCAACCACAGTGTGCCGTTCCACTGATAGGTCGCGCCATTGGGAGCCAGAAAATTCTGGCCGACAGTAGGTGAAGCGGGGAAGTCGATGGCTGCCATGGTCAGGTCTTTATAATCTTGTTCATGATCATCGTCGGCTGAGCATTTTGTGACGAACCAACGCCTGTGCTACCAGTGCCGCCGCCCGAAGAAATATCACCGGTTTCGTTGGCAGCGCTGATGGCGTTCCCTCCAGCCGTGCCAACCAAGTATCCAAACAAATTGGCAGGACTGGCCATCGCTATGGTGTTCCCGCCGTAAAGTCCCAGATGACGATGGGGAGCGTGGTGTGGGCGTGTGCTGGCTGCATCTGATTGCCGCCCGTTGCGCCAACTGTCCCGCCATCAATACCCGCACCGCCTGTCGTCAAACGTGTCGCCGTCGCTTCCTTGCCTGCCGTCACGCGGCCACCAAGATCAGGCAGCCGGAAATCGGTACCTCGCCTCGCCGCCCGTGTTGTAGGTCGTGCTGATGGCGGCAAAGAGATTGGCATAGGTCGTACGGCTTACCGTCGAACCATCGCACAGCAGCCAGCCCATAGGCGCAGTCAAACCGGCAAAGTCCATGACGCCACCCGGCGGCACCGTCTGCGCGCTGCCGGTATCGACGGCACCCACTGCGTTGAGTTGCCGTCGTTGTAGCGAACGTACAGTTGGCCGCCGCCTTGGCTGCCATCGGTGAAGTACCAGAGCTGTCCGTCAACAGGAGCTGGCGGCGGTGTAAGACCAACGAACAACGATGGTCCCGGTGCGCCCTGTGGACCCACCGGACCCTGAATACCGACACACCTGCGGGCCCTGCGGACCCGTCGCACCTGTATCGCCTTTGACGCCCTGCGGACCCCTGCGTACCTGTCGCACCCGTCGGATCCTTGCGGACCGGCGGCACCCGTAGCGCCCTGAGGACCCTGTGAACCTGTTGATCCAGTCGCACCAGTCGGACCCTGAGGACCGTCAACACCCCTGTGGTCCCGCCACACCTTGTGGACCCTGCGCACCAGCTGGACCCTACAGCACCCTGTGGTCCCGATGGACCACGAATGTTACCGACGTCGAGCCAACCAACGGGAGCAGCAATACCTGTATTGGTGTAGACGAAAAGATCACCTGACAGCCACGGACCAGTAGCCGCGCCAGTATAGATTAAGCTGTCACCGACCGAGATCGTGAAGTCGATTGCTGGTGATCCCGGTGCATCCCAGTCGGCTGGAAAGAAACCGTTCGGCAGGAAGATCAGCCGGTGTTTTGGAAACACCGAAGCTGCCGACGATAATCGTCGACTGACCACTCGGACCCTGCACACCCTGTGGGCCTTGCACGCCCTGCACGCCCTGTGGACCCTGAGGACCATCCGGTCCCGGTGGTCCGGTAAAACCCTTGTGCACCCTGCTGGTCCTGGTAGGACCTTGAGGACCAAGCGGACCTGGATGGACCCGCTGGTCCTGCCACACCTTGCGGCCCTGCAGGACCATGCTTGATCCTGCCGGCCCCGGTGGACCGAAGGTGCCGCCGCGACCGGGGTTAGCCACCACCCACTGGAGAGTGTTGCCGTCGTCGTACCAGATGAACAGAAAACCGTTGACGCTGTTGTACCAAAGATCGCCAACGGTTTGCCCGACCGGCGGCACCGGACCGATCGTCATCTTCGGCGTGGTCGTAGCCATAAGCCCTCCAGACGAGAAGGGGCATGTCTTACAGGCCCCTGTAAGACTGCTCCATTACCCTACGTCGAAGACCCGCTTACGGCGGCGTCGGCTCGCTGATGACTGACTGCGCTAGCGCAATACCGTCGAGGACTTTGTAGCCATAGACCTGCAGGCCACGCAGGATCGTGCCGAAGGTCCGCTCGGACCTCATCGTCTCGACCTTGCTCATTTGCGAAGCGAACGTGAGACCGTGTGCGTGTCCCGCGTGGCATCATCCATTCGCCTGCCGCCAACACCTGATCCTTGGCTGGACCGCCGCCGGTCGTGCCAGCGGTGAGCGGACCCTTGGGCAGCAAGGTTCGACGACGTAGATCGTGAAGCGATCGATCATGCCCAACCGGCCGTTACGCAGGATCGAAACGCTGTCGCCAGACAGAGTACGCTTGCCTGAGTTCCGACTCCTTGATCAGAGCCGAGGCCCACGCTGGCATGACGATCCAACGTCCCTGCTCGGGGATGTTGAGCTCGTCGAGGCACAGTCCCATACGCAGGATCGCCTGCAGGATGGTGGCCTGCCCCGCCACAGGCGGTACCGCCTGATTGGCGACGATCGGCAGCGGCGCGCCGGTGACACCAAGGTTGAGGTTGGCTGAGATCGCGCCCGCGGTCGCACCCCGGTTACGCGCATCGCACTGACCCATGATCCCCAGCAGCACGTCGTTGTCGACGGTGATCTTCATCTGCTGCGCGGCGTCGTCAGACCAGATCCCCATCATGTTGATGTCGGACTGGATCTCCATGACGTCGTCGAGGATCTCGGCGAAATACTTTCCTTGTCGATGTCCAGCGTAACGATGTTGGACGCCGGGCGGTCGAGCGTCAGATCGCCACCGACTGCGTAGTCGCGAATGGTGATCGTCGGCTTGGTGCGGATTTTAACCTTGTCGCCCTGATTACGGATTTCGCCTTCGTAATCGGTGTTCGAGATCGCCGCCAACACGGTGCTGGCGTAGAACTTCTCGATGAGCTTACCGCTCCAAATCTCGGGAATAAACGTTCCCGAGTAGGGCGGGTTCGGCTGTGCCGAGCCAGCAGGATAGATCGGAAGTGCCGGCGGGCCAGTCAGTGGTGCAAGAGGATATGCCATGCCATTCTCCCTAATGGCAGATGCACACCCCTATCGCGTGTAGCCTCTCGGCGGCTCAGGCGGCGTGAACCTGCGATTGTTAAGGAGGATCCGCCCTTCGTGCTGCGCTCGATGGATGTCCATATCGATTGCGGCACGATCTGCATCGCGGTGACGCCATTTACCAGCGGCCACCTCGGTGTAGAACCGGGTGATATCCTCAGTGGAATACACTGGCTTATCGGCGGGCGATGGCGACGCCGATCTGGCACCGCCCGGAGCGGCAAGAGATGAAGGTTCAACGCGGGGCCTCCTGCTGCCGGGGCACCGTTGGGTGGTGCAGCCGGGGCGGAAGCTGGTTGCCTCACTCCTCCTGACGGGTTCAGGGCGGCCTCTTCAGCTAAGAAGCCCTGAAAGAAAGCGTTGACCCGGCGCGCCATCCCCGGCGTCCCACGCCTCCTGCATCAGACGTTGACGAATAGCACCACTGTAAGCGTCTGGCAACATCACCCATTCGATGAACGGCTGATACTGGTTGAGGCTCACGCCACTCGGGAAACAGTGCATCCATTTGCTCGTGCATCGTCTGGTTCTGCTGCACCCCGACTTGCGCTTTCGTTCGGCCCAGCTCGCCCTCGATGGGCTGTATCCGCCCCTCGACGGTGTGCTGCGCAACACGCTGCACCAGACTGATGAAGTCCTCGCCGTAGTCGGCAACCTCCTGCTCGGTGACGTTCAATCGTGGCGGCTGGCTGTGGCGTCGGCGCTGTCCGCGTCAGCTGCATCTCGAGCTGCGTGATGCGGCTCGCCATCTGCTCAGTGATTTCGCGATGACGCTGGTTCTCAGCCTCGATGCGGCCGTGCAGCGTGCGCGCACGCTGCTCCCAGTTGCCGTCCTGTGGGGCCTCCTGCGGCGGGTATTGCTGGTGGGTGCCGCCGCAGGAGTATCTGAACCATCGGGCTTGGGAAGGAGGATGGTTCAGCATCTCCAATCGAAACTCTTTGTGCTTCAGTCGCGCGCTCGGCCGCCTCACGAACGGCACGTGGCACCGCGAGATCGGGATCTATTGGGGGAGCTTGTTCGCGCCTTACGCTAGCCATTAGGTCCTCGTCCGAGTATTGCTCGTCGAGCTGAATGCAGTTTTCCAGTTTCTTAGCCAAGTCATCAAGCGCCTGCGCTCGTCCCTGCGCACCATGTACGCCGTCACGACCAGCTGCCAACATATCGCGCAAGGACCGGTCCGCATGGTCAATCATCGACTTGAGGAAAGCATCAAACTTCTCTGGCGAGCTTCGTTTAAGTTCGGCTGCTGCCCTCACGACAGCAGTCATCGAGTCACCCTTCATCGGTTTCCTGAGGTGGTACAGGGTTGAGCGCGGGAATGACCGAAGGCTGTTGACCTTGGTTCATAAGCCCGTTGTAGGTGTTGTCGAGCCCACTGGCTCCAGTCGGCGTCATCTTGGCGTAGTCGCCCAACGACATCTGTGTCGGATCGCCACCAGTCAGCTTACGCATCGCCCGCGCTTGCCGGGCAGCATCGGCGCTGTCCGGCTACCCTTATTGACGATCACTCTTTTGCCGAACTGGTTTCGCATCAGAAATTTCCTAGATCCGGCCAACCATGCTTGACTTGAACTGAGCCATATCCGTTTTGTGCGGAGCCGTTGTCGAGCTGAGCTTTGGTTTGGGAATACCCGTCGACGGTGGCGGCGGGCCACCCAGCCGAACTGCCGCCAGCATCGGCCTCTTTGCGGCGGCAATCCAGACTTGTTCATCCTCATCCGTTACATCCCGACCTGACCGGCAACGGCAGGGCGTGAGCCGCGATTACCGAACATGTGATCTTTGCCACCTTCAGCGAACTTGTGGTTGCCACCCGACTTCTCCGGTCCCGAGCAACCCGCCGTCGCCGTTCCGGCGTAGTCCTTGTTGGTCGTACCACTCGAATAGAACCCGACAGTGCCACCAGCCTGCGGCTCGATGCCCTTGCGCGATCCCGAGTGACCTTCCTGCGAGCACTGACCCGGCGTCTGCGTGCCGGTCGGCGCGAACTTGTGCATGTGCTCGTTGCCGCCGAAACGTACCCCAGTTGCCCTTCTTCGTGCTTTCGACTTTACCTGTCATGATGTCCTCCCTGTTTACAGGCCCCTGTAACTATCCCACGCCGGGCCGTCTTACGAACAGATTGGCCCGTGGTCCAGTATCCTGACTAGGTCCCGGTGGCGGATTAGCCTGCGGGTTGGGAGGTGGACCGGGCGGCTGCGGCTGCTGCTGACCACCCGGCCCACCCGCCCCGGGTGGCTGCGGCGGGCCCTGCGCATGGCCGGGCACACCACCAGCGGCGGCCTGATCCTGAGCCGTTTTCTGTTGCTGATCGAGCGCTTCTTCGGTTGGAACAATCTCCTCGCCGTCGAGGCCGATCGTCGACGAGACCGCGCGCAGGACGTTGGCGCGTCCCTTCGGGCCGATGATCTGCAGGTCGATCGGGTTGGTGGTGATCTGCAGGAACTCGAGCTGGCGAGCCCGCATGGTCTCTTTCTGCATCGCCACGTTGACACCCTTCGGCACGACTTCCTCCTGCCCGGTCAACAGACCAGTGGTGTCGGTCAGCAAGATCATGTCGAGCGTGTTCTGCAGGTTGGGCGTCATCACGTCGCGGTCGATGTTGGCGCAGACCGTTTGAAGAAGTTTTGACGCGTTGCCCATGAGCATAGCCAAGCCCGACGCCGTACGACCAGCACCACCACCCGGCGAGTTCCCTGATAGGTATTTGGGGATTGCCGAGATATCATCCGCGAGGCCGTAGAAAGCATTGAACACCCCCAAGAGTTCTTGAGCGTTCATCTGCGGTTGGAAGAAATCGACCGGCTTCTCCTGTGTACCGCTCACCGTCGGGTTGGTCGCATGCCAACGCTTCCACGGATAGAGTTCATCCGAATTTTCTTGGCCGGACATCCGGTCGTCGTTGATGACGACCTGTGGGCCCGAAGCAATCGACATGTTGTTGACAAGCGACCGCAGCGTTGCGTTCATCACCTCCTGCATATCGCTGATGATATCGGGCAGCCCGTTTCCGATGGGTGTTCCGGGTACCTTTTCCCAGCTGGTGACATAGTAGTTGTGACGACGCCGCGGGCTTGGGTTGAGCTGTACTTTGATCAGGTAGTTGCCGATCAGCCATGCCTGAACGCTGTAATCTCGGAGTTCGTCAGGAATTTCATCCGGGCCGAAGCCATAATCTCGCAGCATTCGCCCTTGGACATTCCCAGTGAACATTAGCCCGGTGAGCATATTGCTCTCGTTCATCACCGGGTTCTCGCGGCTCTCCATGACGGCACGGCTGGCATCGGTGGTATCCCAGTCGTCGGTGATACCCTGCATGCCGTAAAATTCGAGGATGTAGCGAATGTTCTCTTTGTTGTAGCCCGGCAGATCCAACAGGTCGTTAAGGTCGGTGCGGGTAGATCCTAAATCGTTCGACGATCTGGGCGTCCTCGACGTCGCTGACGCCGGGCGTCATCCAGATATCGAATGGTGAGATACGCTCCCACCATAGTTTGGGGGTCTGTTTCTGGATCGGCCTGCCGTTCTGACCCATGAAACCTGTGTCACCATCCGCACCGGTCGGGCCCTTGATGCAAGCCAACGGAAACAACGGAATGTCAGTTAGAAACTCTGCCAGCGCCTTGTAGAAGCCACCCTCGGTCAGTAGCTCGTCAACCTTGTCCTCGGCGATGCGGCACTGATGTGTCGCTTTTTTCTGGCAGCTTCACGAGCTGCATCCAGCAAGGTGAGCGATCGTTCTTTGACCATGCTCGGTGACGGCGGTTGCCCTGCGCCCTGCTGAGCGGCATCCATCAACGTCAGCACCTCGGTCTTCACCAGTGTCTGAACGGCCTGCAGCACCTCGTCGGAAACGTCAGGATCCTCAGGCGGTCCGAGCGCCCAAGGTCGATCGGCTCCGAGGTACACATCTCGCAGCAACGACGAAGCGCCTCGACACTTTGCTGCGATCAGCCGACAGTACACCTCGGAGCCGCCAAACCGGCGGATCTCTGCCAGCTTAGACGCATCATACTGACCATTGAACGCGCGCATCGCGGCAAGCAGACGATCGCTCCAGCCGGCGATCGTGTTGCGATGGCGCACCATCATGTTCCACTGAGTGCGGATGTAGCCCGATAAACCGACGTATTGCTGCTGGTTAGGTCGCTGATCTTCAGCGGTGCGTTTGGCTTGATCTTCGATGGCCTGCTGCGCATCCATCTGGTCGTTGGAGACCACGCGTAGCCCGCGCCACGCAGGCGGTGCCCCCGAGCCCATCTGCAAGTCGGCCATCGACTATCCTTTGTGGTCGATTGTAAAGTTGCGCACAATCTACGCCCAGCGCAAGGTAACAGCAATGGCTCAAACATTACAGCCCAGTCGCGCCCAACGAGCTTTTAATCAGCCAGCTGGCGCGCGAAATCGCCCGCGAAATCATCCCGTTCGATGCTGTCCTGAAGAAGTTCAAGCTCGATAGCCAGACCTACGAGCGGGTCTTCGACATGCCGTTTTTCCAGCGCCGGCTCGAGGAAGAGCTGTCGGTATGGAACGGCAGTGACAGCTGATCCATCCAGGCGCGCGTCGCCGCCAAGGCGGCCACCGTGATCGAGGAAAGCCTGATGGAGGTTTACGACCTGATCCACGACAAGAGCCAACCGCTGTCGGGCAAGGTCGAAGCGCTGAAGTTCGCCGCCCGTCTAGCGTCGATGGGCGAGGGTGCTCAGGTCGATACCAGCGAGAAGATCATCTTCAACATCTCGATCGGCGGCAGCGCAGCTAAGATTCGAAACCCAGCGATCAGCCCAGTGATCGAAGGCGAAGTAACGGAAGCGGTGGACACCAGTGGAAATTAACTTCGCCGCGCCGCCGACCGGCTCAGCGTTCATGCAGTCGGAGCATTTCTTCCGTCTCATCGCCAGGCCCGCTGGGCAGCGGCAAAACCACGACGTGCCTGTTTGAGCTCCTGCGCCGCGCGTTCGAGCAATGGCCAGCGCCTGACGGCATCCGCCACACACGGTTTGCCATCTGCCGTCAAACGCTGTCGCAGCTGAAGAACACCATCCTTAAGGATTGCGTTCAGTGGTTCTCGCCAGTAGCCGGGTGGAAGGTCTCGGAAAGTACGTTTCATTTCAACTTCCTCGACGTCCGATCGGAGTGGCTGTTCCTGCCGCTGGAGACGCCGGAAGATCAGCGTCGTCTTGCTGTCGATGAACCTCACCAGGCGCGTTCATCTCGGAAGCCATCGAAATCGACGCCGAGCTGATCTCGCCGCTCAGCGGCCGCTGTGGTCGATATCCCGGGCCCAACGACGGCGGGGCCAAGTGGTACGGCATCATTGCCGACACCAACTTCCCGCCGGAAGGCAACGGCGTGGCACGAGCTGATGGAGAACCCGAACGAGGACATGGAGGTGTTCAAGCAGCCCAGCGGATCTGAGCGCACAATGCCGAAAACCTCAACTACCTGCTGCAGACGCCGGAGACGCTAAAGCTTCCACTCGACCATCCAGAGCGGATTGCCCAGGGACGGCTCTACTACGCCCGGCTCGCCCGCTCGAAGAACAAGGACTGGGTCGACCGCTACGTCAACGCCGTCTACGCGCCCGACCCCAGCGGCACCGCCGTTTTCCGTGAGAGCTTTAACCGGCGTTTCCACGTGGTCGACGACATCGAGCCGCTCAACACCACGTTGCTCGTCGGTCAGGACTTCGGTCGTAACCCGGTGAGCGTGCTGCTGCAGATGGACCATTTGGGGCGGATCCTCGTACTCGAGGAGCTATGGGCTGAAGACATCGGGCTGCAGACCCAGCTACCGCTGTTACGGGCGCTGCTCAACGGCGCCGCGCTTATCTCGGTCGACGGGTCTGTCTGGTCGGGTGATCCGTCGGGTCGCGACAAGGGATCCTATGACGAGCGCACGGCGTTCGACATCTGTCGGCAGGCTGGCTTCACGATCGTCGCGGCATCGACCAACCTGATCCCGCCACGCATCGCTGACGGTAGAGAACTACCTGCTGCAGGCGCGCATGGGCGGCCCGGCGATCCTGTTCTCCAAGCGCGGCTGTCCTCGCCTGATCGCCGGCGATGGGTGGCGGCTACCGCTACACCTACACCAATCTGGATACGTCACGGGCGCGTGCCTGACAAGGATCAAGCACAGCCATCTGCCGGATGCGCTGCAGTACGGCGTTTTAGGCTTCGCCAAGACGACGGCGCTGCAAGGTCGCGCGCGCGATGCGGCCACCGCCGTGCAGCCAGCAGCGCGGGTCAGCGCGGCGGGCTGGACGTGAGTTTACGTTATCCCTCATGATCCTCTCGGGGACGGCGGTCGATTTTTTCCGTAGCTCGCAATTGAATGTGCGCTTGCCCCACATGATGATCGGCAAGGCGCTGGGTATGTTGATGCGAGACCAGCGTCTCAACACACTCAACTTCGTAGCCGGGCATCATCACGTACGACAGGGCGACCGGCGGCGGCTGCGGTACAATCCCATCGGGACCACACGCCGAGAGAAGCAGTGCAGCAATCAACTCACCATGTAAACCCGCGTTCCTGCATGAACGTGAAATGGTCCGGCGTGCCCAGTATCGGCACACCCCAGTGAGGCTGCGTAGTTCCACGCATAGTTCCACGTCCTCATCGGCGGCGCGTAGAGCAGCGGACCGGGTACCTGAAACGTCGCCATGGACATTGGGCTGCTGCAGAGGAGCGCGCCGGCGATGCAGAACCACATGGCGTATCCTAGTCGAGGCGTGGCTGAAACCCAAACTGTTCGGCCTGATGAGGAGCCAGCATCGGCAGCTGCGCGGTTGGCGGCGTCACCGAGGGACCTGCACCGACGTTTGGTCCACCAGTTCCGGGGTTGATGACGATGCCCGACCCCTGTGCCGTAGCGCTCGGATCGGGCGTGCCGTTGCCAGTAAACACCTCACCGTCCGGCGTGATCGTCTGCCAGTAGCCATTGGCGCAGGCGATCGTGGTGTTGGATCCATTGGGCACGTAGCGGCACGGCACCTGTGCGAAGACCCACGTGATCCACAGGACGACCAGCCCGCAGATCAGCACGGTCCACAACAGCGCGCGGATGCCGTTTGAACTCATCCGGCGTAGCAGTTGTCGGTGATGGTCCGGCTGCAGCGTGGCAGGTTGGAACGATCCTTGATAATCACCCGCTGTTGCGGTGGCGGTGTGATCACTGTTGGCGGCACCGGCTGCTGCGCCATCGTCGGCGGTCCATCGAACTCGGGGCGGGGTTGCACGGCTTGTCGGTCCCGCGGAAAGCCTATAAGTCGCCCGGTCGTTGCACATCAGCTCCTGCGCGGCTTTGGCGTATCCGGCGTTGTGGATCATCGCGATCTTCTGCCGGTCGGCACAATCTTTGTCGACGAAGGTGCCGCCTGCTGCCGCCCCCAACCGATTACCGAGACACCACCTGAGACTGCAAGAGTGCACGGGTTACCACCCGAAACGGGGGCGCATACACGGTAGGTGTGGTCCTCACCGTGATGTCGGACTCGGCCGTAGTAGGGCTGGCCGGTCGAGCCACCGGGTGTGTTGCTACCGCCACCCGAACCGTTAGTACCGGGCGCGCCCGCAGGGCCCGCCGGATCAACCGTCGAGTTGAACGTGATCGGGATGTTGTTGTTGGTCGTCGTACGCTGGTTGGTGCGTTGCTGGTTGCTCGACGTCCCCGAGGTTGCCGAGCCGGTGCTGCTGCGGCTGCCTGAGACCGAGCCTGAGGACGAGCTCGAGCTGGAGGTGGAACCGGAACTGGAAGTGCTGTCCTGCGCTTCGGCGCGCACGGCCTGTAGCGCCAGCGCCGTGATGGCGAGCGCGGCAAAACTGAGTATGGATTTCATGGGGTTAGTCCTGACCGAGTTGAAGGGATCCTTCGCCAGACGCCGCCCCCGGCCGAGGGCGGCGCTGACACCCGATAGGCTCAGAAGGCTTAGGGAAGCGGGCTGAGAACGATGGTGAAGAAATTGCCCGTGGTGGCGGCACCCGAGTTGCCGCTCGCCCCCGAGTTCGACCCGCTGGCATTGGCGGCAGAGGCCGATGGCGAACTGGGCGTTGTTGGCCTGCGTGATCGAGGTGTTGGTGTGGCTCGACGTTCCGGTGGTGCCGCCCGGGGTGGTCTGCGAGGTGCCGGTTGCCGTGCCGGTATTCTGGCCCGCACCGCTGGTCGTTCCGGCGGTGACGCCGACGATTCGCCGCAGCACCGTTGCTGGCACTGGTCGAGTTGGTAGCGCCTTGGCTGACGGTCTGCGAGGAGCCGACAGCAAGGGTAAGCGGAGGCCGCCGAAGCGATACCCGACAGAGCGAGCAGGGCAGCGGTTGCGACGGTAGCGAGTAGAAGTTTCTTCAAGGAACGTCTCCCACAGAATGCACAGGCGACGGACAACCCGGCGACCGGCGCGGCTACTTATCACAATTTGAGCATCAGTGCATGGACGACTGGTTGGGCGTGCACTCCGCCGCGGTCCGAATTGAACGGACGATGACTTGCGGTCTGTACCGACGTTTTTAGACGTTCCGCTTCACGGCACCCGACACATCTAGGTGGAAAAGCCGGGCAACCAGTCTTGTCCAAGCCGGACAGCGGTAGGGTGGCGATTTACAAATGCCGACGCAACCACTGGATTGGCCGCAGTGGGGTATGCGGTTACGCCACGACGATGGCATTCGACGTCACGGGAGCGGACGCGCCGACACCGTTGGTGGCGACCATGACGCAGGTGAAGGTCTGGCCGACGTCGAGGGCGACCACGGTGTAGGTTGGCGAGGAGCTGCCGACGTTAGTGCTGCCGCGTTTCCACTGGTAGCCGCGCGCCGTCGGCGCACCGTTCCAATTACCCAGCGTGCAGTTGAGTGTCGATCCGAGACCGACGCCGGTCTGGTTGATGAACGGGGCGTCGACCACGGTCGGTGGGTCGACCGGAGGAATGTCGGCGTCGATGATGGGGATCATCTCGTCGCACAGGCGGGCTGGCGTGCGCACCATGACGTATTGGCGCGCCGAGCGGACGGCGGCAGGTTTTAGTTTGTTGTAGAGGTCCTGCGCCTCTTGGACTTCGGTCGTCATGGGGGACCGAGGTTACACTGGTGTATAGACGGGCGCGGGCGCGGGCGTAGGATGCAGGTGCGCGCGGCGGCCAGTGCTTCGGGAGGCGGCGGGAAGTCGGCATCGATCTTGGCGGTCATGGCTTCCTGCAGCCGCGGCGGCGTGCGGACCTGCACATACTTGCGGGCCTCGGCAATCGCCTCGGGCTTGAGGAGCGCGTACATCGCGTCGCACTGTTCCTGCTCGGCAGGAGTGATGGGGGTTCCATGGCCATGATGATCTCCCTCGCATGAAGAGGGGGCAGCATACGCCACCCCCTATTTGAGCAACTGGTATTACGCCGGCTTGGGCTGTGGCGTCATGCCGGGCAGCTGGCCGGGGACGACGGGCGGTCCACCGGGCAGGTGCGTGACCGGACGCGGTGGCGTTGGCTTGGGCCATACGCCAGCACCACCCGGCGGCTCCGGCAGCGTGGTCGGTGGCGGCGAGCCGGGCTGGATGGCGGCGTAGTGCCACTTGCCATCAGCAGCTGCGGACCATGACGACGATGGTGCCGGGTGCCACGGTCGGTGGCGGCACCGCGGGCAACTCGTTACCGGGCGAACCCGGTGCACCGGGCAGTGCGTTGTCGGGACGATCGGGACGGACACCGCCGTGACCGTAACCGGGGTCGACACCGCCGCCGGGACGACCGACGCCGAAACCGGGGTCGACACCAGGACGGTGACCCGGCAGACCGTGGCTCGGATGTTCGCCACCTTCCACGACATGGACGTGGTAGAGATCACCACCGATCGAAGTGATACGGGCAATTGGCATGAGGGAGTTCCTTTTTGGGGGTTAGTGTGTGCGTTTCTTAGCGGCACGCTTTCTACGCTCGGTCGTCTGGTCAGGGTCCCACCGAATGGGAGGTGGTGCAAGTCCTAACGCCTGCTCGGTCGTCCACCCCCTGTCAAGTCGACGCCAAACCGTAATGTACTTGACCCGACAACGCGCCTTGGCGATCGCATCGGCAAGCGTCAGATACTCACCACCATACCACACCATCGGCACCGCTGAACGTGAACCTTCGACGATGCGGTAGTTTTTGTTGCGCGCACTTCGCTCAGCCGCACCGATATAACGCGGGGCACGCTGCGGCTCGACATCCTCCGCCATAACCATGAACTCAAACTCACCCGCAGGATGCTTGGGAAGATCTTTTAGCGACCAGTGGGTCTTGGGGTTCTGCAACATGTGCGCGAGAGAGTGGCTGCGCTTCTGAAGATCAGAGCTGTAGGCCACGTAGGCAAGACGACGCTTCCGGTTCACCAGCATGAACACTCCGGCTTGCGCGGATCAACACCGGGTCTCGTTGCATGACGTCGCTCATAGATCGAGGGCCTCCGTTTCACAGGAAACAGAGATGTAGGGTGGAGAGGGGGAGTCGTCAAGTACACGCATTTCGATTTCCCCACCCGTAGTATTTTAACGGCCGAAGGCGGGCCATGGCCCCCCGCCCCCGGTCCAGATACCCCGCCGGGTCGGCCCCGTCCACGTCGCGCGTCACGTCCAAGTCTTACAGGGGCCTGTAAGGTTACAGGGGCCTGTAAGAAACGTGTCAATATACAGGTAGTGAGGGGATTGCATACCGCAACACTCATTCAACCTAAGAGGTTCAAAATGGCTCGCTTCACCAAGACTACCCCGGCTGCTAATCCGCAGGTTCCGGGCACTGACACATCGGCCGCCGCATTGGCGACTGCTACCCCGGCCGCCGCGACGGCTGCCGTTCAATACGGTAACATGAGCATGGCGGAGATTGACGCGGCGATTGCGCTGGCAGTCACAGAACAGGCGGCCGCCGAAACGGCCAAGGGCAGCGCCACCAAGACGGCGGCCGGACTGGTAACGGCCGCTTCCTGCAAGCTCATGATGCTTGTCGGCCGCCGCTATCAGGTCAACGTCAATACCAAGGGCGAAGATATTGCGCTCATGATCGAAGGCAAGGCTGTGGTGGACAAATGGCAGCAGTCCACCAAGACGGCGCGCTTCTCCGAGTATGACGCCATTGGCGAAGGCGGCAATCAAGGTGCCCGGCCGGTTCAGTCCGGACCTGTTCAATACGGCGGGCGGAAAGGACAAGTTCCTGACGCTGTGCCGCGCCATCGTGAAGGACAGCAATCTGGACGCGGCGAAGCTCAAAGAGATCGCCGATACCAAGCCGGAACAGACCGACGGCGATCATATCGAAGCCATGATCCGGCTCGCCGGAAAGGTGAGCGCGAAAAACTACCCGCTCATCCACGATGTCGCGCTGTTCCTGAAAGAACTGCGCGATGAGAAGGCGGTGAACGGTCTGCACACGTCGGCCGAACAGCGCAAGATGGCGACCAACGCCACGCCCACGACGGCGGCCGGCGCGCCGCGCGAGCTGACGGCGCGCGAGAAGATCGCGCTCTACCAGCAGCAGCAGGCGGCCAAGACGGTCCAGTAGTATTCACAACGCGAACACAACCTGCGCGCCCGGAGGGGCGCGGGTTTTTCGTGCGTTCATTTCCCGGCCGGGATCGGCCGGGCTTTCGTGCGTTCATTTGCCGGAGGGTTCATGCAAACGCGGGTGGGTACAGCGGCACCCGCTGGCGCGGGGGCGACAGTCAGATGTTTCAGGCTAGTGGGCGGGAGGCCCGTGGTAGGGATGTAGTCCGCGTAGTATCACAGCGGCAGGGATATAATATAAGCCCATGGTATATGGCTTATCTCGTTATTAGATATATATCTCTGTCTTAAAAAACAGAGATATATATAGGCAGACAGCAAGTCTACCTATTATACATTGAGGATCCGCTCTTAAACTCGACGGATAGGGGCCGGTGTGCAGCGCATGATCCGCGCCGCTGCGTGTGTCAGCGCGGCGGTGGGGATCAACTCCGTAGCCGGTTTGTTGGTCCGGTGGGGAGGCCACGCCGAAGGCCTGCGGCGTAGGCGTGGCGATGCTGTCGGGGTCAAGGCGGGCGCCTCCCTCATCGATCGATTCCGTGGTGAACGTGGGAACCGTCCCCGGTCGCCCTCCCCGCCGGGCAGCCGGTCCGGTGGCGGGCAGGTCCGTTGCCGACCGATGGCCGCGGGATGGGGCGGAGGCCCCGTAGTAGTCCGAGCACGCGAGAGGCGTGCACATGGCGAAGGGGGCCAGCAAGTCGGCAGGGAGGATGCTGGAATGCCCGGAGGTCGCCGGTGAATACCGACGAATCGGAGCTCGCGCTGTTTCGGGCGGAGCGACGGGTACGGGAGATCCAGGCCAAGCTGCACCGTTGGGCCCGTGATGATCCTCATCGCCGGTTCGATGATCTGTTCAACCTCGTCGCCGATCCGGCGTTCCTGTTGGTCGCCTGGGATCGGGTGCGGGGCAACAAGGGTGCTCGCACCGCCGGAGTAGACGGTCAAACCGTGTCCTACGTCCAGACGGTGCGGGGCGTCGAGGGGTTCCTCGACGAGCTGCGATCGCAGCTGCGCGACCGCAGCTTCCGCCCGTTGCCGGTGCGCGAGCGGATGATCCCAAGGCCGGCGGCAAGCGGCGCCGCCTGGGGATCGGCCGCGGCCGGCCGATCCGGGTGGTCCAGAGCATCCTTAGCGTCGGCGATCATGAAATTCCCCAGGTTGGAGGGGTCCGCGATCACGTAATTCCCCACCCGGCGATCACGTAATTCCCCATGGGGACGACGTGCGTGTCGGTGCCGGGTCTGGTCCGTCGAGTAGACCAGCAAGCTCCGTCCTCGTTGCCGAGCAGCGAGGGATGGAGCCAGCGTGTGGCGAGGAGGACCTTCGACGTGATCGACATGGTAGAGATCTTGACCCACTGGTATGCGGGCCGGTCGCAGAACGAGCTGGCGGCGCAGCTTGGGGGTGGACCGCAAGACGCTGCGCAAGTACACCGCCCCGGCGGTCGCGGCCGGGCATCGGCGCCGGGCGGGCCGCCGATGGCCGAGGCGGACTGGCGCACGGCTGGTGGCGGGGTGGTTCCCGGAGCTGGCTGATCACCCGGCTGCGGCAGGTGTCCTGGCCGCGGATCGAGCCGCACCGCGACTACATCGCCGCCCAGCTCAAGGCGGGGTGACGGTCGGCGACGATCCACCAGCGCCTGCGCTGACGAGCACGGCCTGGACGCGTAGCGTGGCGAGCGTGCGCCGGTGGGTGCGCGGCGAACCTGCCCGAGGAGGCCCGCCGCGGCCAGGTCACGGTGCTGCGGCGACGCCCCGCCGCCCGGGAGCGGAGGCGCAGATCGACTACGGGCGGTTGGGGATGTGGCTCGACCCGGCGCACCGGGCGGCGGCGCACGGTGTGGGCGTTCGTGATGGTGCTGCGCGTGCTCGCGGCACATGTTCGTGCGCCCGGCACCTGATGCATGGACCAGGCCGAGTGGACCGCGCGCGCACGTGGAGGCGTTCGCGTTACTTCGGCGGCGTGCCCGCCCGGCTGGTCCCGGACAACCTCAAGACCGGGGTCGACACGCCCGACCTCTACGACCCGAAGATCAACCGGTCGTATGCGGAGCTGGCCGCGCACTACGGCACGCTCGGTCGACCCGGCGCGGGCGTTCGAAGCCCAAGGACAAGGCCGCAGGTGGAACGGCCGATGCCGTATGTCCGGGACTCGTTCTGGCGGGGCCGGGAGTTCACCTCGCCTGGCGCAGATGCGCGCCGACGCGGTGGCCTGGTGCAGCGAGGTCGCCGGGCAGCGGGCGTGTCGCCCGCTGGACGGCGCGGCCCGGCCGCGGTGTTCGCCGCCGTCGAGGCGGCGAGCGCTGGCCGCCGCTGCCGGCGGCGCCGTTCGTGCTGGCCACCTGGTCGAGCGCGCGAGGATCGGCCCGGACATCCACGCCAAGGTCGGCGGGACGCTCTACTCGGTGCCGTGGCGCGCACATCGGCGAACCGCGTCGACGTCCGCGTCCACCGACTCGATGGTGCAGTTCTTCCACCACGGGCAGCTGATCAAGACCCATCCGCGCAAGGACCGCGGCAAGCAGACCGACCTCGGCGACTACCCGCCGGAGAAGATCGCCTTCCACATGCGCACCCCGACCTGGTGCCGCCGCCAGGCCGCCGAGCATCGGCCCGGCCTGCGACGCAGGTGATCGAGGAGCTGCTGGCCGACAACGCGCTGTTCCGGCTGCGCGCCGCCCAAGGCGTGCTCGGGCTGGCCGACAAGCACGACCCGGCCCGGCTCGAGGCCGCCTGCGCGAAGGCGACCGCGGCCGGGGACCCGTCCTACCGCACCATCAAGGGCATCCTCGCCGCCGGCACCGAAGACCGCGACCGGCCGCGCCCGACCGGGGACGCCGGGGCGCCCGCGCACCTCGTACGGCCCCGACCAGCTGTTCGCCGACCCCGCACCGATCCGACGCCCAGCTGACTCGTGCGCCGACGTCATCCCCTGCCCGCCGCGCGCGCGCACGCACGCCACGGACCCGGCCACCACGACCCCGGCACCCGACACCGCCACCGCCGAGCAGCAGCGAGGCCCGCTCGTGAGCGCCGAGCCGACCGGCCCGATCGCCGCGGACCGGTCCACCAGCGACCACCCGCAGCCGCTCGCCCACCGAGCACGTCACCACGACCGTCACCACCGCGCACGTCACCGCTCGGAGATCGCCGAGTTCCTGCGCCACCTCGCCCGGTTCCGCTCACCGGCTGCGCGGCGGCGACCCGACCGATCACGGCCGCGCCTGCTCGGCCACGCAAGGACCGAGCTGTTCGCCCGGATCGCCGACCAACACGCACGCCCCGACCGGCCGCACCCTCGACGGCGGCACACCCGACGACACCGACGGCACCCGAAGAGCACGTCCGAGCACCCCGATCACCGCCACGCCGATCATCGACAACAACGCGCTGACCGCGGCGCTGCGCGCGCTGAAGCTGGGCGGGATGCTGCAGACCCTCGACGCCCGCGCTGGCCCAGGCCCGCGCCGGGGAGCTCGGGCACCTGGAGTTCCTGCAGGTCCTCTGCCACGACGAGATCTCCCGGCGCGAGCACCACCGCCATCGCCCGCCGCACCCGCCGCGCCCGGTTCGAGGAAACCCTCACCCTGGAAGGGTTCGACTTCGCCGCCGCCCCGAAACTGCCCCGCCGCGCAGATCCGCGACCTGGCCGCGCTGCGCTGGCTCCAGGCCGGCGAGTCGGTGATCCTCTACGGCCCGGTCGGGGTCGGGAAAACCCACGTCGCGCAAGCCCTCGCGCACCTGGCGATCCGCGCCGGCGCCGAGGCCCGCTTCGCCAAGACCAGCCGCGCCCCTGGCCGAGCTCGCCGGCGGGCCACGCCGACGGCACCTGGACCCGCCGGCTGCGCGAGCTCGCCCGACCCGCCGTTCTGGTCCTGACTTATCCCGACCATGCAGTTATCCCGAACGCTTCCTTCCAGCCGCAGAAAGCCCTGCTCAGGGTGGGCTTCGTGAGCCGGTGAAGGCGTTGGTGATCGGGATAATCACAGGCTTTCAGGAAGGCCAGCAGGTGGTCGCGCGGCTGGTAGCGGCCCGGTTTGGACGTGGTCGGGGTCGTGCGCGCGAGGGCCTTCTCCTTGATCGTCATGTCGGCGTGCATGTAGGCGTCGGTCGAGCGGATGTCGGCGTGACCCAGCCATGTAGGGCGATGACCGCGACATCGACCCCTTGGTGCAGCAGGGTCATTGCGCAGGTGTGCCGGAGGGTATGGGGGTCAGCTTCTTGTGTCCGCAACGAAGGACAGCGCTCAGTGGCCGAGGTCTTGTGCACAGCGATGCGGGCTTCCACGGCGTCTGGGCTGAGGTGCCGACCGGTGCGGGTCGGGAAAGGGGATCGTCGCGGTGACCACCACGTTCCTTTCGCCAGACGCGCAGGATCGCGACGTTGCCGGCGGTCAGCGGGACACAGCGCTGCTTGCGGCCTTTACCCTGGCATCGAACGTGAGCGTGGGCGTCGAGCTGGATGTCGCCGCAGGTGAGCCCGGTCAGCTCGGAAAGCCGCAGCCCTGTCTGCACGGCCAGGGCGATCAGTGCGTGATCGCGCCGTCCCTCCCAGCGGTGCCGGTCCGGGGCGGCGAGCAGCGCATCGACTTCCGGCGGGCTGCAGGAACGACACGGTGGTCTTGTCGAAAGCGCTTCGGGGAATCGCGAGCACCTGCGCGATGAGCTGAGCATGCTCAGGGTGGCGCAGCGCGGCGGTGGCGGAACAGTGAGCGCAGCGCGGCCAGCCAGGTGTTGCGGCTGCGCGCGCTGTTGTGCCGCTCGGTCTCCAGGTGCTCCAGGAACGTCGAGATCACCTCGACATCGAGGTCGGCCCAGTCCAGCGCCGAGGGCGCCTTGCCGGTGCGGTTCTGCACGAAACGCAGGAGCAGTCCGAAGGTGCGGCGATAGGAGATGATCGTGGCCGGGCTCGCCTGACGCTGCTTGGATCAGCCGCTCGGTGAAGAACAGCTGCAGGGTGGGGGCCAGCGGACTCATCGGGCTCGTCTCCGGTCTGCGTCTTGCAGACGGCCGGCCGCGAGCGCCAGCAGCTCGGGGGCGGCAGAGAGGTACCAGTAGGTGTAGCCCGGGGTGAGATGGCCGAGGTAGGTCGACAGCCTGGGCAGCAGGGCCGCGACGTCCTCGTCGGCTTGATACCAACGGACCAGGGTGTGCACCGCGAAGCTGTGGCGTAGGTCGTGAACGCGGGGGACGGCCGGTGAGTCAGCCCCGACCCCGGTCTTGGCCACGAGTGCGCGGAACTTGGCTCCGAAGTCGGAGTAGATGATCGGTGTGCCCTTGCCGGAGACGAAGAACGTCGGGCTCGCCGGGCGGGGCACGCATCGATCCCGGATCTGGGCGTAGCACGCCAGCGCGTTGATCGTGGACGAGGTCAGGGGCAGCTCCGGGACTTGTTGAACTTGGAGGACCTGACCACTATCACGGCCTCGGCCCAGTCGATGTCGTTGCGGTCCAGGGCGATAGCGCAATACGTAACCGAACGAAGCACAT
>ERZ1370068.1151-contig-11050_pt1 | contig 71554 bp, 106 predicted proteins | sample MGYA00561227_ERZ1370068 | MGnify/ENA primary metagenome ERZ1370068 (study PRJEB38410, sample SAMEA6850437) | metagenome | study: Metagenomic assessment of the ecological functions of the soil: analysis of the soil microbiota associated with the...
AGTACTTCGTTCAGTTTTTGGCGTATTGCTGGTCGAATGCTCGGCCGCTTGACGGTTCGCTGGTAGATCGCCAGTTGATGACGTAAGGCGACGTTTTCCACTGCGCAATGAAAGTTGAGATCGGGCAACGCGCCGATCAGGCTCAGAAGCGCAAGGACCGCAGCCGGCATAGGCGAAAACCCTCAGCCTCGATCATCAAGAATCTGCGATCCCACCTTGCCTTCGACGCAACACGAAGTCAACAATATCAACGACTACGGGTTTTCCGGGAAGGACAGGCACTGGAGGCGTGCGTCGGCGCCTCGTTCTTTCCACGCAGGATCGAAGGTACCTATGACATCGCGCGCGTCGCTTCCACCCGGACCGTAACCTACGGCGCGAGTTTCATCAGATCCTGCGCACCCCGCAGGATTCCTCACCGCGAAGATGGCATTGCCGTGGCGAGCAGATTTCGCCGATTGCGGCGGACCATTGGTGGCCGTCGCAGCGTCCCGTCTTCGTGACGACGAGCGAGGAACACCCAACCTATGGGATCGCGACATCAACGTCCAGGGCAACGGACGTCTGAACATGGTCGCATTCTGGTCGCGCCTCGGCCTCGTTCACCTACGCGACCCGGCGACGGAGGAATTCTCGAGACGGATCGACAACCGTTCAATCTTCCATCGCGTGAGCGCGAATAGTGGTGGTCGGCGGCGGTCCGGCTGGACCCGCCGCCCTCGCGCTGGCCCGATCGGGGCGCGCGTCGTCGTCGTCAGTGCGGAGATTACTTGTCGACCTGCGTGTAGGCGAGCACATTTCCCCTGCGCAGTACTTGCGGTGCGCACGCTGATCCCCGGATTTCAATCGGACCACTGCGTGCACCTTTGCCAACGACGTCGATGCCTTCTGGGGCCGCCGGACTGCGAATCACATGGACTATTTTCTTCACCCTGCCGGCGCAGGAGCCAATAAGCGCCCGGCCTTCACGTTTGCGATCTGGTGGCGGCGGCTTGCCGCAGCGCGGGATTCGCATCCTGACGAGCACGTATCGCTGCGGCGATCCGGAACCGCACGCGCTGGGCGGTCAGCGTGCAACAAACCCGACGACCGTGTCGGGTGACGCCGGCGTTCGTCGTCGATGCGACAGGTCGTGTGCGGCGTTCGCGCGCGCCCAAAGGGGGCAAACCTGCTGACGGACGACCGTCGGGTTGCGGTCGTCGCGATCCCGCGACGTCGGGGACCGTCGCACGACGATCGCCGCGGACGCGTGCTAATCGAAACGACGCGTGACGGATGGTGGTACCTTGCATCGCTCGCGCGACAAGAGTGCGCCACGGCGTTCATGACCCGGATGCGGACATGCTGCCGCACGACGGCCGCGCTGCCATGCCACTGGTGGCAGCGTGAGGATCTGCATGCCATCTTCCGGCTGAAGTCGCCCGCATCCGCGGACCCGCCGAGTTGCGCGTGAAGTGGGCGAACTCGCAGCACCTCGACCGCACGTATGGAGACGGCTGGATGGCCATCGGCGATGCCGCGATGGCGCGTTCGACCCGCTGGCTTCCAGGAAAGGGCATCGCGAAGAGGATCGGGAGCGGAATACGGGCGGCGGACATACTCCCATCACGGCGTGGCGCGCCGAAGCGACTCTTCGGGGCAAGCGCGCCCGCGATGACGTCGCGGCACGTGGTTACCAGCGGGCGAACGGCCTACTACCGGATGGAAGCACGATGGTCGCGCGCGCAATTCTGGCGCCGCCGGCATGCCGGGCCGACGCCGTGGTGACGGGAAGCTGTAAACCTGATGGTCGAGCCATCTATTTTTCCCTATCATCGACCCCTTGGTTTCGCGACGACCGAGGATTGGAATTGCAGCGTCAGACGTTTCCTTCTGCCGCACCAGGGCCAAGCTCGCCAACCACACCTCGAGCTAGTCGAGTACGGCGCCTGGCTGCTGGCGGCGTGCTGTTCGTGGCTATGCCTCTGCGGCCGCTGCAGCGAACTGGGGGGTCGGTAGGTGCCTTAAGCTGCGGGGTTTGACCATAACGGCGGCGTCACCGTAAGGCCGCTCGTGGCCGCGAGCTGAGGAGTTTCCCAAGTTGCCGATGGCTGCCTTCGCGGAGTTGTCAGCCTCTGAAGCGGACGGCAGGTAACGGGCGCCGTTGCTGAATTCACACTACCGGCCAGTTCCAGGCATCCATGCCCAAAAAGTAAATCACGGTGGCGATGACCGGTCTCAGGTCGTAGCCGACGTAAGCTTTCGATCTCTTTATACCAAGGTAATGCGGATCCGCGAAGCCACGAACTCTCAGGAGTAGGTTCGCCAGCTTATGACATAAAGTTGATTGAACACCCGCTGGTTAAACGTGGTTTCCGCATCGCCGAAAGTATCGGCCGAAGACCTCCCGAATGGCCCCGGCCATTTGGCGGACGACACCCTGCCCTCAAGATACTAAGATTGGGAGCACGCGTTCGATTCAGTTCAAATGGAACGGCGGCAATGTTGAAATCCCGGCATCGGTCGGGACCGAGGACCGATCGTCGCAACGTACAGCTTGATGGAGCTCCCATGAAAACCGTTCCTCGAAATTTTGCTAATGAGCGTCTTTCGGCTTGTCACGGTTTCCGCACAGAAGCGTCGAGAAGTGGCCTTCGGAGCGACAGCTCAGGCAACCGTGGACGACCTAACTGTGCAGCAGCGTCACGTTGGGCGCGCTGCCGGCACAACCTGTCGCCGTCAGCGCTTACAGCAAGCAGAACGCCGTCGTAAATAATACGGTTACTCCCACCGTAATTCTGAATGGGAACCAGCAAAATCGTGGGGAATGCAGCTCCGCTCCCATTCTATGGCACCGGCGCCAACGGCTCCGCCTATCGGAATCCTGAGGCCCGTTCTGTGCCAAGTTTGCGAACGGTCTCATCATGCCGCGTCGCGAGTAGTAGAAATTATCCGAGGTTCCCCCAAGACGCGCGTGGCAATGGACTGCACCGCTCGTTTGACGTCACCGCTGTTGGCTGTTATGGTTGGATCAACACGATTGTCCGAGGCTCTGGTGATTGCGCTCTCGGTGGTAGTGCTCGACATATTCGCGAACGGCGCGGCGTAACGATGCCTGCCCAACGAAGATCATTCGATCTAGGCATTCATCTTTGATCGAGCGTACGAAGCGCTCGGCATATGCGTTCAAATTGGGCGACCTCGGCGGCAGCCGAATGACTTTCGTTCCCTCGTCACGAATCAGCCGGCGAAATTGCTCCGAGTACTTGGTATCTCGATCGATGATCAGGTAGCGCTTGGAGTGCAAGGCTCCCGATTGCGCATCGGTCACGTTGCGAGCAATCTGCAGCATCCATGATTCGTCAGGTCGCGTCGTGATGCCAGCGATGTGCACAACGCGATCGGCAAGACTGATCACGAACAGCAAATAGTGGGTGACCAGACCCTTGGCTGTCCAAACCTCAACCGTCAAGAAGTCGCTGGCGGCCAGCACTTTCCAGTGCGCCTTGAGAAACGTCGACCACGGCGTCCGTCGGCTGCGCTCCGGCGACGGCTCGATCCCATTGCGCTTCAACACATTGGCAACCGTCCCACGGCCGACTTTGTGGCTGAGATTGGCCAACGCTCCTTGAATACGCGTGTATCCCCAGCCTGGATTCTCCTGCGCCATGCGCACGATCAACTCCGAAATGTGCCGCATGATGCCCGGCCGGCCTGCGCCTCGTCGCTCGGCGAAGTTCCACTTCTGCGCAACCAAACGCCGATGCCATCGCAACAGCGTATCCGGAGAGACGATGGTGTCGAGCTCGAGCAAGGCCTTTCGGCCCACGGCTTTGGCCTTGCGCGCCAGGAGAGCCCGCTCAGCGTCGGTGAAGCGGATGCGCCGTCCGCGTAGCCGGTCCTTGAGCAGTCGGTTCTCAGCCTGAAGGAATTCGATGACGATCAGCTGATGGCGATGAACCCAGCCAGCGGCGATCATCAGCAGAAACGATAGCAGCGGTGGCACCGAGCCCATGCCGTCATTCTAACGCCCCGTCGTCGTTCCTATTTCTGGACAGCACGGGCATGTGCTCTCGCCGAGCAGCGGAATGTGGGCGCGCCCAGCTGCACAGTGCGGTAGCTGTTAGCAAACTGCGCAGGGCGGCAAGCCGCATAATCACTCCATCCTTCATCTCGCGAACTAGCGATCGCAGCGCTCCTCCAGCCGATCTAGCAGATCCCTCTCCCATCAGCTCGACCGTTGCCGCGAGCGGTAATCACGTCTGGGCCTACGACTTCGTGTTCGATTCCGCGCGCCAACGGCCAGCAGCTCAAGTGCCTCCCAAGCCCAGCTCCACTCGGGATCGCGGCGTCGCTTTGCGCCGACACGCTGGCCTCAGAACCGTATCGTTGGGATCGCCAGTAATGCTGGTAGGCGCCCACGTCGATTCGACCTCCTCGTCGAAGATTGATTGCGTCCGGCGGCAAGCGCATCGCCGGTTGTCTGGCGCTGGAGAAGGTTGGTATAAAAACGATCCGCCATCGTTAGTGCTTGCGCATCGTCAGCGGGCCATCCCGCTCCCGGCCAGTTCCACCGGCGCCCGCGTTCGAAGAATGCCTGCGCGATCGTGGCTAACGCCGGCGATTTCAGCTCGCGCCGGGCCCGGATACCGCACCTCCCGTGCCACACCTGAGAAACACGCATTTGGCGAACACGAGACGCGGCACTCTGCGCGCGCGAAAGATGTCACGCGCGGTAAGCACTTTGTCGAGCCCGGAGATCCAGCCCGTGGAGTCCGGTTTCTCGGCGTTGTGAGTCGCCATGTCCGGCGTAGTGAACGACATCGAAGTCCCCCGACGGCAACAAAGCGAGGATCTCGACCGGATCGCACTCGGCCGCCCCGGTGATGCGGTGTTGCACATCGATGTCGAGCTTGGCATTGCCGACCATCTGGCCGTTGGCGTTCTTCAGCAACTCGACCTGCCCGTCGCCCCTCGGCCCCGCGCACCTTTGAGCTGCAGCTCACGTTCGCGGCGCGGGATCCGCAATGACCATTTTTTGCACGCAGCCGATCGTTGAGGCGGTGGGGGTAAAGCCCCGGCGCACGCGAGGCGTTCGCATCCGGAACTGCCGCGAAAGCCGCAAGTCGGTGCCGAGCCAGCGCGCCGCACCGCAGGCAGCTACGGCCAGAGCACGCACATTTCCCAAGGGAACGACGCGGTGCTGCGATCGACGGTCAGCTTCAGAGGCGCGGAGCTGTCCACAATCGCTTGAAAATCCCTCTGGCGTGAGGTACGTGTAGAGCAGCCGGCCGAGCTTCGGTTGCTCACTGCGCGTTGCGGCACGTACGAAAGCGCACCTCCGCGGTATCGTCGGCTGGAAACTGCGCCTGGATATCCGACGTCCCGAACTTCGGCACTTTGACGGCGGTCTTGAGTGCGGCGCGGAGGGCCGGAACCTGAAGACAAAATTTTGATGTGCGGTCCTCGGCTGGCTTCGCCACGGATTGTCCGCGCCATCGACGTTCGTGCCGAGCTTTGTATCGCCAGTGAGATCGGGCCGCTCAGCCGTGATCCGCACCTCGTCGAAAGTCGGCAGTCGCGCACTGGTGCTCGTTCAGTGAAGCTCGCTGACTCCCGCGCCCGCTCAGCCTGTTTCGCACGGCGCATGTCCGGGAGCTTCGGGCTTTATTGCGCGTGGATCGCCGGGTTGGTGAGTGAATCGGGGACTGCAATAGTGACGACCTGCTTGCCCCAGACCCGGAGTCCAGCTAAGCTGGATTGTTCTCGATGATGTCAGGTTGCTTGAGGAGCAGCTCGCTTTACACGTTCTCCTCGCGCTACGCAATTGCCGCAATCCGGTACCCAGGCCCTCGAGCAGCTCGCGCAGCGCGATCGAGTGCAGGAAAAACTTCCATCGCCAGCGCCGACGATGACCGTGGCCATGCTGGGATAGCCCATGGCATGGCGGCAATGGCCACGTTGGCCATCAGCAAGCGAGGATCGTCACGGCTCCGAATTGGCCGGCCGCCCGTGCCGCCGATGGCGACACCCGCGGCGGCGATGCGCAGCCCGGATATGGCGGGGACGAAGAACGTCTCGCCCAGCGCACCGGAAATCATCTGTTGCCCGACGGCGCGTGCGGTCCACACTGATCCAGCTTTTGCATCGATGGCGCCAATGGCGTTAGCCGCCGGCTGTACCACCGCGTGATAGTGGCGACGACGATGACCGGGGGTCTTTGAATTCGGTGATGTCCGCGAAGTGCACGGCAACGTCGAGCGCGATCGGCCGGCTGGCCTGGTTTACGTCGGCGCCTCTTTGTCTCCGCTTGGGCAAACTGCCCGCGCGGCGACGGCCTTCGGAAGCGAGCGCGTGCTAGTGCCGAGCGCCGCCTCGACGCCCGATGGCGTCCGGCAGCGATCTGCTCGTCGTCGGGTGTCAATGCCGCCGGCCCGCCCTCCTCCCTTCGCCTTGTCTGCGATCCGCCCGAGCTCCTCCATCAGGCGCCAGGTCGGCAGCGGAGCGGTAGTCGCGCATTGTCGGAACGGCGCGCACCGCGCTGCACCAAGACCTGCGTTGGCAATTCATGCGCGTGGTGCCGGTCTCCAGCAGCTCGTCCACGGCGCGGAGCACCTGCTTCGTTGCCCCGCGCAAGATCGCCATGCACTTCGTCCAGCGAAGTAAGTCGTGACGATCGCTCGAGGCGAGGCCAAGATCGTGCGGCACGCGTCCATCACCGTCGTAACTGAGCCTGTACTCGAATTCCCCGGGCGCAACGATGGTCATGCGCCGTAAACGTGGCGCGGCGGCATTGGCGACGCGACATAGGCCATGCGCCGTGGATCGATCGTATTGGGCGGGCTCGCCGCCGGGTCCTGGGAGAGAACTGGTAGATTGCGGCTCAAATGCGCCTGCGAGATGTTGGGCGCGGAGCCCCGGGTTTCGCGCTGGTGGATCCCCTGCAACGATGCTGGACAGCTTCGACGGTTGCAGGCAGCAGCGCTCTCTAGCTGCGCCGAGAAAAGTGTTGGTGATGTCGAGAAGCTCCGGCCATGGTGTTGCCTGGTCAATGTGGCTAGCCCAGGTCCATCATTTGGTCGCTGCCGGTGAACACGGGAGGGATCGCGTACGAGCCAGTAGTTCGGCGGCGTCCCAGCATGATCGGCAGTCGGCCTCCCGCGATGAGATCGGTCCCCTGCATCTCGTCCCATAACTTGGGTTGCCGACGGATGAAATTGCGCGCACGACCAGCCCCCTCCCCATCGAATGGGCGGCGAGAGATGCACGGGCTGCTTCGGGGGCGCACGCCGCTGATGAGCTCGGCCCTTCCGTCGGACGCCACGTCGACATCCTTGCGCCAATCGTACGCGTAGGGTTCGACGTTCCAGCGAGCGCGCAGCGACAATACGACGCTTCGCGTAGTACTTCTTGTTGATGCCGGTGGGTCTCGCCGTTGCACCTCGGGTCCGCCTCCTTGTTCCACGGTGGCATCGAGCCGCAATTGCGCGATGCAGCGCCAAGGACGCGGCGCATTGACCCAAATGCCGTCGACGTCGCCTTTGGCGTCGACGACCCGCGGTCGACCCGTGATGCCGTTCGGAGGAAAAACGACACTTGTTACCGAGCACCGGAGTTGCGCAGAGCGGACGAGTTGCGAACGTTGGGCCAGCCGCCTGAGGTCGGTGAGCTCGTCTTTCGGCCAAGGTCCCATCGGATGCCACGGCTGGGCCGCGCCGGGCACCACCACGGGCTTGCCCCTTGACCAACGCTTCCTCCGAAGGCATCCCAGTCGAAAGCATCCCGCACCGAAGGTGGCGCGCGTTTCCTTGGGACTTTGCCTGACCTTGCGTTCGGCGACTGCTTGCAGAACCGCGGGCGTTGGCGACTTCGCGATCGCTCGGCGACCTTGCGCTTTGGCCATGGGTTTCCTTCCGGGGTCAGAACCGATCGAGGCGGAATTTACCGCGAAGCTGCCCCGGGTCTTTCCGGAGGCGCTCGAGGGTTTAGCGGCCTGATGCAAAAACGTTTGGAGGGTGCTCAATTCGGGCATTTTCCGGGGTCCTCGCACCCCATACCGCGACCCGGAGATAATCGTCTGTAGACCGTTCTATGGGTCCGTCGTTTTCCTGTTCGAATTCGTTCGCGATGGATGCGTTCTGAGTGTTAGGTCGCGCATTACGGCCTTGAGGGGGAGTGTCGGCGCAAGGAAATGCCGAATATTCGCAGCCCTGACGACCCGGCACCACCGACCCGACCAGAATGAGGCTCTCGCGCTTACGAAATACCCCACTGAAGTATCCGTCCACGACAGTTCAGAGCGTCCAGCGCATCATGCGCCCGTGGATTTTCATTTTCTCAAATGGAGAATGCCTACATGGTCAGCAAAGAAGAGAAACCGGGTCCAGAAAAGTCGCCACCGAGCTTCCCAAGCACCAGCGCAACTGCGGCGCCATTGCAGCGGCATTTCTATCTGCTGGAAACATTCCCCGATTTTTACCACCGCCAGAACCAGGTGGCTCCTGGAACACGCGCTTCACGGGCGCGCCCTGCGGGGCAGACTCCCGTCGCCCGCGTTGAGGACCAGCCTAGAATCACCGTTGTTGTCGTTCACGACGGTGCACAACCCTGCCTGCCGCCCGCGGAAAAAATTTCGGTGGCGCAGGATCGAGAGTTCGGTGTTCAGCGATCAGTTCGCAGTCTGCGATTACCAGCGCCAGCAATCCCGACAAGAGCAAGAGGGATATCCACGCTGGTATTCAGCGGGCTCGTCGCCGATCCCATGATCGGTTTTCGCTTGCGACCAAGGATCCGGCGGGCAAGCCGACTACGGACATCACCTTCACCGCGACCACCAAGCAGGAGTTCTCCGATCGCGGCAACGCAGTCAGAGTTCAAGTCGAAGGGTGGCATCAACGCCTGGGACACGAAGAAATATCTCAACATCTGGGTTTGCACGCTCGAGACCGGCCCTACGGGGCGGCTGCTCCGACTACGCACGGTTTCCCGGCGGACCCTCCGGGACGGATGGCGTCGTCATCCTCAACACAGCCTTCGGTACGACGGGCAGCGCCGCGGTCCGTTCAACCTCGGCCGTACGGCGACGCTGAGATTGGACACTTCTTCAACCCTTAGGCACATCTGGGAGACGACGGAGATTGCTCCGGTTCTGATTTTGTCGACGATACGCCTGCCTTGCGAAACGTCGAACGCCGGCAAGCCGACGTTTCCGCATGTTTCCTGCGGCAATGGTCCCAACGGCGACATGTTCATGAACTACATGGACTACACGGACGACGATTCCATGTTCATGTTCGAGTCCCGGTCGAAGTTGCGCCGGATGCACGCCACTTTGGACGGTCCGCGCAGAGCCTGGCCAAAGTGAAGGTGCCACCGTGAGCGGCAAAACAATCGACATCCTGCCTCACCCAGCAATGGGTACATTCCCATGAGGAAGATACGCCGACCACCACGGTGTACCGCCCGGCAAAGATTCCCTTTCCTCACGCGCGCGGGAGAAGGGTTTCGACCGGCGGAAAATTGACCGCACTGAAACCGGGACCAAGCGGACCAGACCGTGAGCGCTGGCGGCACATGGGAAGCTCGGCGGCGGAAAAGCTGGAGATCTCGCTCCCGAAGGCGAGCGCCCGAAGTTCTGGAGATCGATTCGCTCGAACCTGATCGCCTGGTCGTGAAGAAAACCTCGACTGCGAAACAATTGAACGCGCGGGACCGTGGGATACTGATCGGCGGAAGAGCTTGGCCTGGGCAGAGTAGGCCGGTGGAGTTGCACCACCGGCCTCTGCAGAACTGGACGTGAACCTCTCGGCTCATCCGGCTCCCATCAGGCAAACACACCGGTCATACCGAGTTGCCAATGCACGAAGAGATCCGGCCGGTCGGCGGCGAGCCGTTGGAGAAAGCGGCTCGCCCGGATCTTGTGGTCCTTAAAGCGCTTGAACTTGCGCATCGCCCAGGCCAGAAGCGTCTGATTGACGTATCGGAGCAAGGGGTACAGCGCCGATGGCGCGTATCGCCCGTAGTACTCGATCCACCCTCGAAGGAGCGGATTGAGCTGTCGGGCGATGTCAGCCAACGACAGCTGCGTTTGACGGCGAAGGTTCAAGTCCCGAATCGTCGACCGCATGGCCTTCATCGCCGAGGCGCTGACTGCGGGATTAAAGCCGCAGAACAGTGTGTTATCTCGGAAACGCCGCACCAGACGGGGCCGAAAGCAGTACCCGAGGAAATCGAACTGGACGTTCGGATACGTGCCTCTACGCTTGCCGTCCTTGCAGTAAACGATCTTGGTTTTGGTCGGATGCAGTTCCAGGCGGCACGCTGCCAGGCGGGCGTGAAGTTCGGCCTTGAGGGCTTCCGCTTCTTGCTCGCTTCGGCAATGCACCAGCCCATCATCAGCATACCGACACCACGGGAGGTCGGGGTGGGTCCGTGCCATCCAGAGATCGAACGCGTAGTGGAGAAAGGTGTTCGATAAGATCGGGCTGACCACACCGCCTTGGGGCGTACCGCGGCTTCGCTCGATCCTCTCTCCCGCCTCATCCACCATCGGCGCTTTGAGCCATCGCTCGATGTACAGCAGCGCCCATTTGCACGTTACGTGTTTCCGGACGGCCCGCAGCAACAGCGTCGTGGTCGATGTTGTCGAACAGGCCTTTGATGTCAAACTCTAGAACCCAGTCGTATTTCCAGCAGCGCTCGCGCGTGACTCCGACAGCATCGAGCGCCGATTTTCCCGGCCGGTAGCCGTAGGAGTCCGCCAGAAATACGGGATCTAGAGTTCGGCTCGATGACCTGCTTGACCACCATCTGCGCCACGCGATCGGCTACGGTGGGCACACCCAAAATCCTCTGGCCCCCAGTCTTCTTGGGAATGGAGACAGCGCGTACCGGCGGCGGAAAGTAGCTTCCCGAACTCATCCTGTTCCAGATCTTGTAGAGGTTGCTCTTCAAGTCGGCTTCGAACTGTTCGATCGTCTGCCCATCCACGCCAGCCGCACCACCATTGGATTTGACCGCTTGGTAGGCTTCGTACACTTGCTTCTTATCGATATTGAACGGCTTGCTGGTCGTACGCATCACCTTCCTCCTGTCGCCAGTTGTGGCAATCGCACGACCACCTGACCCGACCCCTTCGCTCCAGCCCCATTACGGGCCTTCCTCGCTACTACGGATCGGTCCGCCCCAGTGCTCCGCATCGGTACGCTCGCCTCGCGGTTTTCGCCGCTTGGGCTTCTCCCTTGGCATCGGAGCGACTGGTTCCTGCAGTTCCACGCCATAGCCTGCATCCGCTTCACGCCCCCTCTACGCCGGTCGCCGTCCGCCCAGTCATCAGGCACCCAGCGGACTTATCCCAGGACGGACTACACGCTCCTGGTTTTGACGACACTTGATTATTTAACGACGCGTCTTCGAAGGGTTCACTTTCGTTCGTCTCTCGGATGCTCACCTGCACGAGTCTATCCTCGCGCTTTTCTCCAACGCTCACCACCACGGCTCTTTACCGCAGCAGCTTGGAGTGGTTTGAGACCTGCTCCTGAAAGCCGATCCCGAGGGGCCGTCCCTCATCTATCGACGCAGCTTCTCACACAGTCAGTCAGTTCAACTCATCTGCTAACCTCCTACTGCGTTGCTGCAGCACTGCTCCGCAAATAGTCGCGGAACCTGCTCAGTTCTCAGCACGAATCGCGCTGGACGAGCGCAAAGATGACGAGACGACCAGCCTCCGGGTGTCGGTCGAAACTCGCGAAGGAAGAGGTTCCCATGGGGTGAGTCTTCCCGTTCGTGGCCGCCAAGATTTCCAGCATCGGCACTCAAACTTAGGACGACGACTTTGTTCCTGGTGCGGCTGCGCCGACATCCCTCCCGGCGGAGCCGATCCCAGCCCCCACCTGCCACGAACGGGGGCCGGGCACGTGCTGTGGAGCTGGTGCGCTCCACTTACGAGAGTCCGCGTTCTGGGCGGTCTACGTATCGGACGTCAATCCGGACTCAGGAGACCGCGGCGCCTCTGGCAGGGCACACCTCCGGTCGCCACTCCGCTCGTGTTCAGCGCCGCCACGCGCCATCGTCGACCACGTCAAGGCTGGCCCTGCTGGGGCGGACGGTCTTCATCGCCGGCCACAGCAACACCGTGCCGGAGATCATCACGCAATTTGGTGGCCACGAGCAGACCCAGCCCATCGGCCCGACGGAGTTCGATATTAGGCTCTTTCGTCCTCTGCATCCACGGAACTCTTGAAACACGACACGCAGGTCGGGTCGGTATCGCGGTCAGGATCCCATCGGCGGCCGATCGCAACATTGCACCAGCTTCAATACGGAGTCGACCTGACGGGCGGGAGCGCGGGAGGGCGTCTGGCGCCAGGCGAGTAGGCGAGCGATGCGGATCGTCCCCAGCGCGGCAATGCGCTGAGGATGCGGCGCATCATGACTTGGTCTCGCCAGGCCTTCCTACGCGCGCCACGCCGCTTCCCGCACGCCGGCGCGACGACGTTGCGCCGGACTTCGCTGCGCGTTTGCCTGACCGCTTCGCTACCCGCTTCCTTACCGAGGGTGGCCGGCCGGGGCGGCTTTACGTTCGCTCCACTCGATGAGCGCAGCGCGAATGACGGACCGCCGTAGTGCTGATAAGCGGGCCCAGAGCGCCGAAGTTGTCCGCGTCCCCTGTGCAGTTGCTGACGCGCCTGCATCCAGCGCATTGCCGAGCGAACAGCTTTGCCCCGTTATTAGATTTTCCGGACGGCCTATCAGCGCATTGCGGTAATAAAGTTCAATGTCCCCGCCCGTTGGTGGCCAATTCATCGACCGTAACCGGAGTCTGAAATAGGCCCACGACAGTGCTGCCGCCAAGCGTAGTGATCAATGGCAGCGGGAGCGCAGGCGGGCGCTCCGGCGCGTTGCGCTGGCGTGGAGCCGGCAGAGCGCGCGATGAACGCGACTGCGCGTTGTAATAATCTGCGAACGCTGTCCAACTTCGCGCACCAGGTCGATCGCGTTCCAGAAGAACACGTGATCGAGATATTCGCGGCGGATGGTGCCGATCAGCCGTTCAATGAACGGATGCGACACTGGCGCGTACGGAACCGACTTGACCTCCTCGATCGCCATGACGCGAAGGTTGGCCAACCAACGATGAAAGCGGAACAGCGGATCGTGATCGGTGCTGACACGTTTCGGTAGCGACTGAGCCGGCGATCGCGCGATTGAACATCCGGCAGACCGAGATTCCGTCAATATTGCGCGCGTTCGACGCCGAAACCGACAAGGCGGCGCGTGTACACGTCCATGACCAGTAGTACCCAGTGACTTTGCAGAAGGATGGATTCGCAGCGAAACAGATCGACGCTCCACAGGGCATCCTTCATGTGACCGATGAAGGTCAGCCAGGATGGGCCGTCGGTTCCGGAGTCGCCAGGTCGATAGTGTTTCGCGAGCACGCGGCGCACGACATCCTTGTCGATGTCGACGCCGAAGGCATGAGCTATCTGCTGGGCGATGCGGACACAGCCAAACCGCGGGTTGCGCCGCTTCAGCTCGACGATCGCCGCGATCGAGTTCCGCCGAAGGCCCTTTGGGCCCGGGTTTGCGGCGATGCGATGACGAGGAAAAGAGCAGGCGATACTTGCGATCGACCAACGCCTTGTGAAATTTGAACAGCGTTGCCGGCTTGATGAGCGCGCCAAGCTTCGGAATCCTGGTCGGGCTCACGAACAGCGTGGTCAGGCCCAAGCACGAAGCGATCCGTAGGTGTGAGATTCGGAGCACGCTGTCGAGCGCGATTGCCGATGAGCAACTGGTGCTTCAGCAGCAGTGACTCTGCGGCGACAGCGCGGACGCCACCTGGGCGGAGCAGCTTCGCGAAAGTCACGAGGAGGTGGATCGCGAGGATGACGAGGTCGCGCATGTGGCGAACGGTACCCATCACCGCCGGAGACTGCAAGACTGCACGCAGCGAGCTGAATTGCGTCACACTACGAATTCGCCACCCACAGGTGGAGGGAGCTCGTTTGTGGGAGGCCTGTCGAGCACCAGCTGGCGGGACGGTCACGCCGGAACAGGCTGCGCTGCGATGACCATCGTCGACGCCCATCAACACTTCTGGGATCCCATGAGCCACTACTATCCGTGGCTTAACGACGAGCCACCCATTCCGTTTCGTTATGGCGACTACCGCGCGCGTGCGGCGCCGCTTACCTGCCTCCGGACTATCGGAAGGATGCGCGCCCCATTTCTGGTCGAGAAATCGGTCTACGTCGAGGCAGAGTGGAATCCGCAGGACCCACTGGGCGAGATGCGCCACGTCGAGCAGCTTCGGCGATGCACACGGCCTGCCGACCGTGGCGGTCGCACAGGCTTGGCTCGATCATGACGATGCGCCGCGCATCCTGGCGCACGCAGGCCGCGGTCGCCTTCGTGCGCAGCGTGCGTCACAAGCCGCGTGCCAACCGATCACCGAACGACTCCGCCTTCCCAGGGGCATGACCGACGCGAAATGGCGGGCGGGATTTGCGGAAGTCGCGCGCAATGGTTCGCGCTTCGATCTGCAGACGCCGTGGTGGCACCTCGGTGAGGCTGCGCAACTCGCCACCGCGTATCCCGACTCGCGGATCATCCTGAATCACACGGATTGCCCGCGGACCGCAGCGAGGGAGGGTCTGCGCGGATGGAAGTGTGCCAGTGGCAACGCTCGCCAGGTGCCCCGAACGTGACCGTGAATTTCCCGGACTCGGCCAGCCGGGCGCGGCGTGGACCGTGGCCGCAAACTGATGAAGATCGTGCGCGCGACGATCGACCTGTTCGGCGCCGCTCGCTGCATGTTCACGAGCAACTGTCCCGTCGACAACCTCTGCGCGACATTCGCGACGATCTTCGATGGATTTCGCGGGATCGTCGCGACTTTCGCCGACGGAGCAGCGCGCGCCTCTTCCGCGACAACGCGATTCCGCATCTACGCGATGACTGTGAGTCAAGGTGGCGCCATCATTCGCCGAGTTGCGTCCATGCCGCGACAAAGCCAAACTGGTCAGAAAAACCACGGATTTACCAACGAGTGAAAGAGTGAAGCAACTCTGCCTGAAGATCGTTGTCGGCTCCGGACCATGCGGGCTTTCCCATGAAGGCCAGAGCTGCTTTCCTTCCTGCACGGCCTCGGCCACGAGGTCGAGGATGTCGCTCCTACGATCCAACGCCGGTCGACTTCCCGGACATTGGCGCCAAGTCGCCGCCGCCATCACCTCGGGCGAGGCCGAGCGCGGCCTGATGGTGTGCGGCACCGGCGTCGGCGCCTCGATCGGCGCCAACAAGATGAAGGGCATCCGCGCCGCGGTCTGCCACGACGTCCATTCGGCGCACCAATGCGTCGAGCACGACGACGTCAACGTCATGTGCATCGGCGCGCAGATCGTCGGTCCCTGGCTCGCCAGGGATCTGATTGCGGCATATCTCGGCGCGAAATTCTCCACCGCCGAGGAATTCCGGCGTCGCGTGGCCAAGCTCGCCGACATGGATGACGAACGTTAGGATGCAAGCGAACAGCCAACGAAACAAGACAAACGGGAGGAAGCAGTGTTGAAGAGATTGTAGCTTCGATGGCACTCGCCATCACCGCGTTGGCAGACCGTGCATGTCCCATCGCAGCATGCGCCGACGCGCTGGACGACATCAAGAAAGCCGGCAAGATCCGCATCGCCATCGATCTTGGCGTGCCGCCCTACGGCATGACCGGACGACAAGCTGCAACCGACCGGCCTCGACGTCGAGACGGCCACGGCTGCTCGCCAAGGATTGGGGACTCGAGTTCGAGCACGTGCCGACCACCGGCGCCTCGCGGATTCCTGCGCTGCAGACCGGCAAGGCCGACCTCGTGATCTCGACGCCTCTCCATCACGGCCGAGCGCGCCAAGGTCATCGATTTCTCGCTAGGCTATGCCGTGCTGCGAACGGTCATCGCTGCCCCGAAGTCCGTCGCCCTCAAGTCGCTGGCCGATCTCGACGGGAAGACCGTCGGGCACGGTGCGCGGCACGACGCACGACACGCAGCTGACAAGAGAAGGGCCCAAGGGCATGAAGCTGGTCCGCTACGAGGATGACGCCACCGAGGCGCAGGCCTTCCTCAGCGGCCAAGTCGACATCTTCTCGACCGCGGAAATGATGGTCCCGCAGATCGACAAGAAGAACCCGGCGCGCCAGGTCGAGCTGAAGTTCGTGCTCGACAACTTCAAGCTCGCTGTCGGCGTCAAGAAGGACGAGAAGCGCCTCGTGGACGAGGTCAACACGTGGATCGCCGCCAATCTCAAGAACGGCCAGCTCGATGCGATCTGAACAAGAAGTACTTCGGCGACGACCTGCCCGAACGTCATTCTGAAGCAATAGGACCGACCATGACCAGATATGATCTCTCGCTGCGCCTGATCGCAGGTCTGGCGCTCGCAACCCTGTCGCTATCGTTTGCGCCGGCACATGCCGACACGCTCGACAACATCAAGAAGGCGGGCAAGATCCGGATCGCCATCGACACGGCCATCCCGCCGTTCGGCATGACCGACGACAAGATGCAGCCGACTGGATCGGACGTCGATACTCGCCCAGCTGCTCGCCAAGGATCTCGGGGTCGCGCTCGAGATCGTCACCACCACCGGGCCCGACGCGCATTCCGATGCTGCAGACCGACAAGGCGGACCTCGTCGTCTCGACGCTGTCGATCACGCCCGACCGCGCCAAGGTGATCGACTTCTCGATTCCCTATGCCGATCACCCGTCGGTCGTGGCGTCGCTGAGCACGGTCGCTGCATCAAGGAGATGTCCGACCTCGACGGCAAGAAGGTCGCCGTCGTGCGCGGCACGACGCAGGACACCGATCTCACCCAGCAGGCCAAGGGCGCCCAACTGGTGCGCTACGAGGACGACGCCACGATGGCGCTCGCCGTTCGCGTCGGGCCAGGTGGACATCCTGGCGACGGCGCGCTCGCTGCTGCCGGCGATCAGCAAGAAGAACCCGGCACGCACGGTCAGAGTCGCAGCATCACAATGCAGACGTTCTACCTCGCCATCGGCATGCGCAAGGACGAGCCCAAGCTGCATGGACTGGGTGAACGGCTGGGTGAAGAGCAACCTTCAGAACGGCAAGCTCGGCGCGATCTACAAGAAGTATCATGGCGTCGACATCCCGGCGGAACAGCTGCTGCAAGGCGGGCAACTGAGCGGCAGCGGCTGGGCGTGAGCGATGCTCGTACAAGTTCGACTTCGCGTTCCTGGCTGGACAAGTGGCCCGGCCTTCGTGGCCGGCGCCTGGCTCACCATCCAGCTCACCGTACTGTCGATCGCCCTCGGCTTCGTTGCTGGGCACGCTGTGCGCCGTCGCGCGGGTCTATGGCGGGCGCGCTGCTGCGCCGCCTGGTCGGCGTCTATGTCGAGACTGATCCGCAACACGCCGCTGCTCGATCCAGATCTTCATCGTCTATTTCGGCCTGTCGAGCCTGGGCCTGAAACTCTCGGCCGAGGTCTCGGCGCGTCATCGCGCTCGTCGTCAACATGGGCGCCTACACGACCGAGATCATGCGGGCCGGCATCCAGTCGATCCAGCGCACCCAGCTCGAGGCGGCCGATTGCCTGGGCCTGACGCGCCTGCAGACGATCCTGCACGTCGTGCTGCTGCCGGCCATGGAGCGCGTCTATCCCGCGCTGGCCAGCCAGTTCGTGCTCCTGATGCTGGCCTCGTCGATCACCTCGCAGATCTCGGCCGAGGAGCTCACCGCCGCCGCCAACCTAGCGTGCAGTCCGACACCTATCGCAGCTTCGAGGTCTACATGATCGTCGCGGTGGTCTATCTCGCGCTGTCGGTGCTCTACCGCCTGGGCTTCTGGGCGATCGGCCTGCATGCTGTTCGAGCGCCGCCGCGCGGCTGGGCACGCCGCTGTGATCCAGCTCAACGCCAACCATCTCTTCTATCTGCTCGAGGCGGCGCGCTGGACGGTGCTGCTGTCGCTGATCGCCTTCGTCGGCGGCGCCGTCGTCGGCCTGCCGCTCGCGCTGATGCGCGTGTCGACGGTCGCGCTGCTGCGCGTCGTCGCCAGCGGCTACATCCAGCTCATCCAGGGCACGCCGCTGCTGATCCTGCTGTTCCTGTCCTATTTCGGCCTCGGCATCCTGGGCTACAAGCTGATCCCGCTGGTCGCCGCCGGCATCTGCGCTGACGCTCTACGCCGCGGCCTTCCTGGGCGAGATCTGGCGCGGCTGCATCGAGGCGGTGCCGCGCACGCAGTGGGAAGCCTCCGACTGCCTCGGCCTCAACCGCTTCCAGCAATATGCCTATGTGATCCTGCCGCAGGCCGTGCGGATCGCCATTCCGCCCACCGTGGGCTTCATGGTGCAGATCGTGAAGAACACCTCGCTCGCCTCGGTGATCGGCTTCGTCGAGCTGGCGCGCGCCGGCCAGATCGTCAACAACTCGACCTTCGAGCCGTTCGTGATCTTCTCCGTCGGTCGCCGCCATCTATTTCGTGCTGTGCTACCCGCTGTCGGTCGCCGCCCGCACGCTGGAAAGGAGAGCCCATGCCGGCCGATGAGCGCCATCGTCCGCATCGACGAACGTGGTCAAGGAATTCGGCCCGCTGCGCGTGCTGGACGGCGTCGGCTTCGACGTGGCGCGCGGCCAGACCGTGGCCATCGTCGGCCGCAGCGGCTCGGGCAAGAGCACGCTGCTGCGCTGCATCGCCGGCCTGGAGACGGTGCAGGGCGGCCGCATCGAGGTGTGCGGCCACGAGGTCGGCCGGCCGGGCAGCGCCGCGCGCGCGCAGCTGCGGCGCGATGTCGGCATGGTGTTCCAGAGCTACAACCTCTTTCCGCACCTCACGGTCGAGCGCAACATCACCCTGGCGCTGACTCTGGTGAAGAAGAGTCCAGGCGAGGCGCAGCGAAGAAGGGCTGCCGACGTGCTGCGCCTGGTCGGCCTCACCGACAAGCTCATGTCCTATCCCGAGCAGCTTTCGGGCGGCCAGCAGCAGCGGGTCGCCATCGCCCGTTCGCTGGCGCTGCAGCCGCAGGTCATGCTGTTCGACGAGGTGACCTCGGCGCTCGATCCCGAGCTCACCGCCGAGGTGCTGGGCGTGATGGAGGATCTCGCGCGGCGCGGCATGACGATGATCAGCGTCACGCACGAGATGGGCTTCGCGCGCCGGGTCGCCGACCTCGTGGTGTTCATGCACCAGGGCAAGGTGTGGGAGACCGGCCCGACCGCCGAGCTGTTCGCCAATCCGCGGACGGCCGAGTTCAAGCAGTTCGTCGGCAGCGAGCTCCTAGGTCGCCAATTACGCCGGCGGGGCGACCGACAGGCCTTTGACCTTGTGCTTTTCGATCAGGCTCGCCACCAGGCCCGACTTCTTGGCCTTCTCGACGAAGTCCGCGAGATAGCGCGCGCCTTCGGCATGCGGGCTTGTTGCAGTCCCGACCGCCTGCTGCACGGCGGTGAACTGGCCGTCGAGGATTTTCAATTCCGGGATGCTTCGCGAGGTCCTTCAGCAGGCCCGGCCGCAGCCCGGCCAGCGACGTCGAGCTTGTCGTCCATGAACTTGTTGAAGGCGCCGTCGAGGCCGCTGATCGGCATCAGGGTCGCGTTCTTGATGTTGTTCTCCAGCCACAGCCCGTAGGCCGAGCGCGCCGAGACGGCGATGCGCACGCCCTTCTTGTCGACGTCGGCGATCGACTTCGAGCGGCGAGCCCGGCGGCACCATGTAGGTCGCCTCGATCTCGACATAGGCCGCGGTGAAGGTCATCACCGCCGCGCGCTGCGGCTCGGCGCCGATCAGGCCGATGTCCCAGACGTTCTTGCCCGCCTGGTCGGCGAGCTCGCCCGGCGACTTTGAAGGGCACGTAGGTGACCGGCACGCCGAGCGAGGCGGCGATCTCCCTGGCCATGTCGGGTGCGACGCCGACCGGCTCGGATTTCTCACTGCGGCCGGTGACCAGCAGGAAGTTGGAGAGGTTGATGCCGGCGCGCAGGACGCCGGTCGGGGCGAGTTCAGCTCGGGCTTTGTCGGACATGGCGGCAGTCTATACTGATCTCCCAGGGGGAGCAAAACGGGAGACAACGCCATGAAGATCACCGACGTCACGCTCACGCTGTTCGCCTGGGACGACATCCCGCCGACGCAATACGGCCAGCACAGCCGGTTCGCCGGCTCGAGCGCGCTCGGGCTGTTGCGCATCGCCACCGACGACGGCGTCGAGGGCCACGCCTTCCTGGGCTCGGCCGTCGAATTCGGCGACCACCGACGGGCAGGGGCTGATCACGCATCTCAAGCCCGTGCTGATGGGCCGGAACCCGCTGCATCGCGAAGCGCTCGTCGTCGATCTGTGGAAGAAGCAGCGCGCGCGCGGCGTGCGCGCCATCGGCGCGGTCGACGTGGCGCTGTGGGACCTCTTGGGCAAGGCGGTCGGCCAGCCGATCCATCGCCTGCTCGGCACCTACCGCGAGGCGGTGCCGGCCTATGCCAGCTCCGCGGTGCTCGCCGTCGCCCGCGGCCTACGCCGAGGAGGCGCTGAAGTTCAAGGAGCACGGCTGGGCCGCCTACAAGATCCATCCGCCGACGCGCTGGAAGGAGGACATCAAGGTCTGCGAGGCGGTGCGCAAGGCGGTCGGCGACTACACCGATCATGCTCGATCTCGACCTGGTCCTACGATTATCCGACGGCGGTGCGCGTCGGCCGCGCCGCCGAGGAGATGGGCTTCCACTGGTACGAGGATCCGCTCGCCGACCAGGACATCTACAATTACGTGAAGCTGAAGCAGCAGCTCTCGATCCCGATCCTCGCCACCGAATATCCCATCACCGGCCTCGATGCCTACCAGCCCTGGATCATGCTGCAGGCCACCGACTTTCTGCGCGGCGATGTCGCGGTGAAAGGCGGCATCACGACCCTGGTGAAGACGCGCCCATCTCGCCGAGGTCGTTCCGCATGAACTATGAGGTGCATCACGGCGGCAATTCGCTGAACAACGTCGCCAACCTGCACGTCATCGCCTCGATCCGGAACACCGAGTTCTTCGAGGTGCTGCTGCCCGACGCGCGCGCAAAAATACGGCCTGGAGCAGGACATCGTGGTCGGCCGCGACGGGCTGGTGCATGTGCCCAACGGGCCGGGCCTGGGCGCCGCCATCGATTTCAAGCTGATCGAACGCAAGAAGATTTCCGTACTGAGCTGAGGGTGGCGCGATTTTCGCGGCAACCCGCCGCGACGGTGAGGCGTTGACACGAGCACTCACTTACGCAAGGAGGATTTCCGATGCAGCGCACGTTGCTTGCCCTCGCTCTGATCGCTTCCGCCGGCGTTTCCTATGCCCAGGCCCAGACCACTCGTGGTCACCACCACTCAGACCAGCCCGCCCTCAGGCGATGCCCACCAATGAGCCGCGCGACCCTACGGCCATCCGCTGATCGGCCGCAACGATTGGGTGGCGCAGCCCGGTGACCGCACCAATGCCGGCGCGGCGTCCCAGCATGCATCGCCGCGAACATGAACCCGGACATGGCCCAGGCGCCGTCGATGCAGAGCGGCCCGCGTCAGGCCACGTTCAAGGACGAGTATGGCTTCCGCTATGACGCCCAGGGCAACCGCCTGGACGCCCGCGGCAACATCATCTCGCCGCAGACCCGCTAAACAGCGTTCGACCTCAGTCGACAAGCGCCGGCGGTCCGCAAGGGCCGCCGGCGTTTCGTTGCGGGCTGTTGCTCCGGCATCGCTGCGATGATCTAAGCAGGCGAATGACCGCGATCTACGTCGATGCCGACGCCTGCCCGGTCAAGAACGAGATCTATCGGGTCGCCGAGCGCTACGGCCTGAAGGTCTATGTCGTCAGCAATTCCTACCTCGGCGTGCCGCGCGACCCGCGCGTCGAGCTGGTGGTCGTGAGCGACAGCTTCGACGCCGCCGACAACTGGATCGCCGAGCGCGCCGGGCCGGGCGACATCGTCGATCACGGCCGACATCCCGCTCGCCGATCGCAGCCTGAAGGCGGGGGCGTCCGTCGATCGGCAACACCGGCGTGCCCTTCACCGACTGCCTCGATCGGCATGGCGATGGCCAGCCGCGAGCTGATGTCCAACCTGCGCGCCATGGGCGAGATCACCGGCGGCCCCAAGCCGATGAGCCAGCGCGACCGCTCGCGCTTCCTGTCGGCGCTCGACGAGACGATCCAGAAGCTGCGGCGTCGGACGTCCTGACCTACTTGTCGAGCCAGACGTCCTCGAAGCGGAAGCCGTTGTAGACGCTGTTGACCTGCGCGCACGTAGCCCTTGACGTAGGGCTGCATGCAGATCGCCGCGCGGTTCCACATGATGATCGGCCGCGCGCCGTCCTCCAGCAGCTTGCGGTCGATCTCCCACACGATCTTGCGGCGCTTCGTCGATGTCGGTCTCGGCCGACTGCGCGTCGAACAGCTTCTCGATCTCGGGATTGCAGTAGCCGGTGTAGTTGCGCTCCGACTTGCAGGAGAAGTTCTCGAAGTAGTTCTGGTCGGGATCGTCGACGCCGTTGCCGGTGGTGTTGAGCCCGACCGTGATAGTCCTTGCGCGCCGACCTTGGGGAACCACTGCGCGGTGTCGATGATGTCGACGCTCGGCGTCGATCCAGATCTCCTTGAGCTGGCCGGCCAGGATGACCGCCGGATCCTTGTAGAGCGAGATGCCGCGCGTCGCGATCTTGAGCTTCAGACGCTTGTCGGGCCCGTAGCCCGCCTTCTTCATGATGGCGCGGGCTTCCTCGCGGTTCTTCTCGCACGTCGGGCCCGTAGCCCGGCACGTCTGCGCAGCATCTCCGGCGGCAGGCCCCACACGCCGTCCGTGGGCGGCTGCATGGTGCCGCCGACCTCGGCGTCGCCCTGGTTCAGGATGTCGATGAAGGCCTTGCGGTCGAGCGCCAGCACCAGCGCGCGTGCGCAGGTCGGGATTGTCGAACGGCGGCGCGTCGCGATTGACGATCAGGTTGGTGGTGTTGTTCATCGAGGTGACCTGGCACACGCGCGTTGGGCAGCTGGCTCTTGATGTCCTTCAGCAGCGGGATCGTCACCTCCCACGGGAAGGTGATGTCGAAGCGGCCGGAGACGAAGCTCAGCATCGCGGTCGCGCGGTTGGGCACGATGGTGAACTCGATGCCGTCGAGATAGGGCCGCGCCCTTCTTCCAGTAGTCGGTGTTCCTGGTGAGCTTGATGCCCTCGTTCTGCTTGAACTCGACGAACTTGAACGGGCCGGTGCCGACCGGCTTGGTGCGCATCTGCGCCGCCGGCACATGGCAGGGATAGATCGGCGAATAGCCCGAGGCGAGCAGCGACAGGATCGAGGGCTGCGGCCGCTTGAGATGGACCGTGACCTCGTAGATCGCCGTTGGCGGTGACGCTGCTCGACGTTGCCGTACCACGACTGGCGCGGGTTGCGGCGCAGCTTCTGCTCGCCCTTGCCGGTCAGCAGGTCGAAGGTGCAGACGACGTCCTTGGCGGTGAAGGGCTGGCCGTCGTGCCATTTCACGCCCTCCTGCAGCTTGAAGGTGAGGTCCTTGTTGTCGGCGCTCCAGCTCCACGACTTGGCGAGGTCGGGCACGATGTCCTGCGGGCTGTTCTGCGGCTTGCTCTGGTCGTAGAGCACCAGGTTGTTGAACAGCGACATGAACGGGACGACCGTCGAGTTGGTCGCCTCCTCGTGGATCGAGGCGCTCGGCGGATTGTCGCGATGATACATCTTCAGCACGCCGCCGCTCTTCTGGGCCAGCGCGACGCCACTCGAACACATCAGGGCAGCCGCGAGGCCGCCCAGCAAGACGATCGGACGCATTGTCGTTCCCTTCCCTGGCGCGCCGCGTGTCGAGCCGCAGCGTCGCGCGTCACTTTAGCGGGGAAGGCGTAGCGGTGGACCTAGACGATCGCGGCGGAGAGCGCGCCACTCGTGGCGCTCATGATCCGTCGCTGGGCATGAAGCATGCCGCGCAAGCGAGGTGGCGCGCTAGACAGATCAAGCCGCCTGCGTCTGCCGCATGGCGCGCGAGTAGCGCGGGCACACTTCCTCGGCGAAGCGCGTCATCATGCGCTGGCGCAGCTCGATCGGCGTGCCGGGCGTGGCCGACGACACCATGAAGTAGTTGAAGCCCAGCGCCGCCAGCTGGTCGATGCGCCGGCAGATGGTGGCCGGGCTGCCGACCAGGTTGGAGTCCATGAACGGGCCGAGCTCGGCGGGGTCGGTGAGCTTGCGCAGGTTGGCGAACATGCGGCTGAAATCCTGGTACTCGGGATGTCGGCCCACGGGTTGGCGTCGGACTCGTAGTGGGTGCATTGCAGGTCGAAATAGGGCGGGTAGTAGCGGCGGCCGAGCGCGCGCGCCTCCTCGTCGGTGTCGGCGATGAACATCTTTACCGAGATCGGCAGGATCGCGTCGCTGGCCGCGGCGCCCGCCCGCGCCCGCCAGCGCTCGAGGATGCGTGGCCAGCAGCTTGTCGGGAAAGGTCGAGAGGCAGATCGGCGCCACGCCGAGATCGCCCATCACCTCGGCGCTGCCCGGGCTGCCGATGGCGCCGTAGAAGCGCACCTTCTTCGCCACCGCTTCGGGCCGTATGCGGATCGGCCGCTCGATCTTCCAGAACGGTCCGTCGTGGGTGAAGGGCTCGCCCGAAAGTCCCTTCTCGACGATGCGGTAGCATTCCGCGAAGCGCGCGCGGGCCTCGTTCATGTCGACGTTGTAGGCGTCGTATTCCATCCTGGCGGTGCCGCGGCCGATGCCGAGATGGAGCGTGCCCCGCGTCATGCTGTTCAGCATGGCGATCTCCTCGGCCAGCCGCAGCGGATGGTACCAGGGCAGCACCAGCACCGAGGTGCCGAGCGAGAGGTCGGGAAAGGCCGCCGCGATGTGCGCCATGAAAAGCAGCGGGCTCGGGGTCGGGTAGTAGTCGCTGAAATGGTGCTCGAGCAGCCAGGCCGCGTCGAAGCCCAGCTTGCGGCCCAGCGCGCAATCCTCCATGACTCTCGCGGTACAGCGCCTGGTCGGACTTGTGGAGCGTCGCTGGCCGGCGCGGCCTGGAAGCCGAAGGCAAGATCGTTCATTCCGCGTTTCCTCGTGTTCGTTTCTTGCCGAAGGCTGGCAGACCAGGTCCCTTGCTGTCGCGGGCCCGTCGAGATTGGCATCCTCTGGCGCTCTGGTGCGTTCCGATACGTTATGGCCATGTCTGTGCGCAGAAGGATCGGGTGGGCGGCGGCCGCGCTTTTCGGCCCGCTGGCGGTCGCCGCCGTGGCGGCGCCCTATCTGGTCGATGTCGAATCCTACAAGCCTGCCCTGATTCAGGCGGTCAAGGAGGCGACGGGCCGCGAGCTGGTGATCGATGGGCCGATGAAGCTCTCGGTCTTCCCGGTGCCGCGCATCAGCGCCCAGCAGGTCCATTTCGCCAACGCCGCAGGCGCCACGGGCGCGCAGATGATCGACGTGCGCTGGATCGGCGCCTCGCCGTCGTGGCTGGCGCTGCTCAGGGCCGGGTCGAGGTCGGCACGCTGACGCTCTACCAGCCGACCATCGTGCTGGAGACCGACGCCAACGGCGTGCCCAACTGGCAGTTCAAGCCGGGCGCCGGCGCCGCCCAGCCGGCAGGGCGCGCCGGCCGCCGGCTTCCATCTGGCGGTCGGCGAGCTGCGCATCGTGCAGGGCACGATCAGCTACACCAATCCGCAGACCGGCCAGACGCTCGAAAGCCGAGCAGGTCGCGGCGACGGCATCGGTCGGCTCGCTGCAACGGGCCGTTCTCGATTTCCGGCAGCGCCACCGTGAACGGCGTGCCGCTGTCGCTCGACTTCAACTTGAGCGAGCCCAAGACCGGCGGCCACGACGACCGCGTTCAGCCTGAAGGTGCTGAGCGGCAAGCTCGACTTCAAGGGCACGGTGAGCGACGTCGAGCGCCAATGCCGAGGTCAAGGGCCACCTCGCGGTGTCGACCGGGGCGCTGACCGACTTCATCGCCGCCGTGGTGCGCGCCAGCGGCCAGGCGGCGCCCAAGTTCGACGCCTCGGTCGTCGGCAATTTCACCTTCGACGGCGGCATCGAATACACGCCGACGCGGCTTGCCGTCACCGACTTCAAGATGTCGATGGGCGGCGAGACGGCGATCGGGCACGCTGGCGCTGGAGGAGGGCAAGGCGCCATCGCTCACCGGCCACGTGGCGCTGGCCAAGATCGATCTCGAGAAATGGCTGGCGTTGCTGGCCGTGCCGGAGCCTTCAGCCCTCGACGCCGCCAGCCGCGGTTCCGGCGGCGACCGCGGCGAACCAGCCGCCGCCAAACCCGCCCCGCGGCGCAGGCCGCCAAACCTGCCCCGGCGGCGCAGCCGCCGCCAAGCCTCCAGCGCCGGCCAAGTCCATCGCTCTCGCCGTTCCCGACCGAGATGGACGTCTCGCTGTCGCTCGCCATCGCCGAGGTCGCTCTACCGCAAGGGCACGGTGCGCGACCTCGCGGTGGCGCTCGAAATCCACAAGGGCGTGATCACCGTGCCGCAGCTCAAGGCCGTGCTGCCGGGCGACATGGTGCTGCAGGCCAACGCCAGCCGCGCCGGCCGCGCCCGCGCACCGCCCGGCCAAGCCTGCAACCCGCCGGCCACGCCCGCGGCCGGCGCCAGGTCCAGGCCACCGGCGATTTCAGCCTCGCCGGGCCGAAGCTGCGCGACACGCTGGCCTGGCTCGGCATCGACACGTCGGGCGTGCCGGCCGACAAGCTGCAGAAGCTCGACCTCAAGGGCAAGCTCGCCTCGACCGCCAACGGCCTGCAGATCGCGCGATCTCGCGGTCGATCTCGACGGCCAGCAGGCCACGGGCAGCGGCGGCGTCACCTTCGCGCGTGCCGTTGACGGCGACGGCGACGCCTGCAGCTCGACCGCTTCGACCTCGACGCCTACATGCCGCCCGAGCAGCCGCCGCGCCGATCGCGCCGACCGACCGACGCCGTGACAGCCGCGACCGCCACGCCGAGCAGCCGCCACGCCGGCGACGCTCGTGCCGCCGGCGCCGCCGCCGCCCGACAAGACCGCGCCGGTCTTCGGGCTCAAGGCCAAGGTGGCCAAGCTGGTGTTCCGCAAGGAGACGCTGAGCGGCGTCGAAGGCGACGTATCGGTGCAGGGCAACCTGCTGAAGCTCAACAGCGTCAAGGTTGCCGACCTGCTGGGCGCCAAGATGGACGTGCAGGGCTCGGTGACCGATTTCGGCACCGCGCCGCGCTTCGACCTCACCTTCAACGCCACCATGCCGGATGCCGACAAGGTGATCGACTATGCCGGCCTGCCGAAATTCATCAACGGCAAGATCGGCGCGGCCTCGGCCGGCGGCGGCGTGGTCGGCACGATGGATGTCATCGCGCTGCGCAACGCCACCGTCGACCCTGCTGGGCGGCACGCATGCGCGCCACCGGCGCGCTGGCGCTCGGCCAGAATTTCCGCTTCGACTTCTCGAGCTTTGCGCTGCAGACGCAGGATGCGAGCCGGCTCCTGGCGGTGGCGACGCGGCCGCGCGCAGGGCGGCACCGGCGCGATCATCGCCGACCGGCGCCTTCAAGGGCGACGAGCAGCGCGTGATCTTCGACGGCAATCTCACGGCGGTCGGCACGCGCGATGACGGGCCACATCGATGCCACGCTGGGCAAGCGGCCCAACATCACGGCCAATCTGCGGATCCCCGGCACGCTCGACTTCGACCACTGGCTGGGCGTTTCGGCCGAGCCCGCCGCCGGCCGCGCCGGTGCAGGCGGCCGCCGCAGCCGCGCCGGGGCGGCGGCTGCCCGTGCCGGTGCCGGTGCCCGTCGCGCCGCCGCGTGCAGCGACCGGCAAGCCGATCGATCTGTCGGCGTTGCGCGCCTTCGACGCCACCCTGAACCTCGAGACCAGCGCCGTCGCCATCGCCTCGCTCAAGGTGACCTACGCCGACATGCAGGCGAGCCTGCAGAACGGCGTGTTCACGATCGCCAAGCTCACCGGCCAGTTCTACGGCGGCGCCGTCGATTTCAACGGCACCATCGATGCCACCAAGGACGCGCTGGCGCTCGACCTGCAGGGCAGCCTGCAGGGCATCTATCTCGGCGAGATGCTGCGCGGCACGGCCGGCACCAACAGCTTCGGCAACCAGCACCTGATGGTGTCGGTCGACGGCAAGATCAACGTCATGGACATCGCGCTCAAGGGCAGCGGCACGACGCCCGAGCAGATCCGCAATTCGCTGAATGGCCGCGGCCAGGTGAGCGGCTATATCTATCCGGCCGTCGCCGGCGGCTCGCTGGGCTTCGCCTCGTTCGCCACCGGCGTCGGCAGCATCTTCAGCACCGAGATGGGCTTTGGCTCGGCGGCGCTGGCGGGCTTCATCAACCACCAGAGCACCATCGCCGGCGAGCTCGTGCTGGCAGGGCGGCACGGTGACCCTGCAGAACCACACGGTGCAGGGCCAGAACGCCGTCGGCGACGATCACCAGCCAGCAACAGCATGACGGCGGCCACGACCGACACGACGATCGCGCTCGACACCGGCAGGCGCGGCCCGGCGGACTATGTGGTGACGGTGAAGGGGCCGATCTCCTCGCCGACCATGAGCACGCGCGGCGGCAGCACTGACGCTCATCTCCCTTCCCCGCATACGGCGAGGGCAGGAGGGGGCCGCACAGGACGGCTTCTTGACATGATGATCTGAATCGAGAGAGGCCTCGACTGCGGCTTTCCCCCCTGCTCGGCCACTCCCCGTATGACGGGAGAGGAAAAGTTAAGCCGCGCGGTTCTTCAGGATGTCCCAGGCGCGGCGGAAGGCCTGCGCCATTTCCTCGGCCGGCACGGCGCCGGAGAACAGCACGTGGCCCTGCAAGCGCGAAGCTCGGCACGCCCTGGATGCCGGCAGTTGCGCGCCATGCGATCGGCCGCCGCCACTTCCGTGAGGCCGTCGTCGCTCGCCAGCATGCGCCGCGACCTCGTCGCGGTCGAGGCCGCCCTCTTCGCCGAGCTCGGCCAGCACGCTGTCGTCGCCGATGTCGGCGCCGTTGCAGAAATAGCCTTCGAACAGCGCCTCGACGACGCCGTCCTGCACGCCCTTCTGGCCGGCGAAGCGGATCAGGCGATGGGCGTTCAGCGTGTTGGGCGTGCGGGTCAGCCGCTCGAGATGGAATTCGAGCCCGACCGCGGCGGCGGTCTCGGTGATGCGCTCGTCCGAGCTGGCGCGAGCGCTCGAGCGCTGCCGAACTTGGCGATGCGGTACTGGGCGCGGTCGACGCCCTCGGCGCGGCATGTCGGGATTGAGCTGGAAGGGATGCCAGGCGACGGTGAAGCGCAGGTGCTGCTTCTCCAGGAGCTCGAGCGCGCGCTCGAGCTGGCGCTTGCCGATGTAGCACCACGGGACAGATCACGTCGGAGATGACGTCGATGCGGCCGACAGGCTGGGCCTGGTCCATGGCGGCTTCCTTCCCTATTGCGCAGTATAGCCTATACCCGCGTCGAATCCCGGCAACGAGGAGACCCGTATGGAAAAGCCAAAATACCGCTCTGCGCTGATCGTCGGCACCGGCCCCGGGCTCAGCGCCTCGCTGGCCCGGCTGTTCGCCAGGAACGGGCTCGCCGTCTCGCTGGCCGCCCGCCAGACCGACAAGCTTGCTGCACTCGCGAAGGAGACCGGCGCGGCGGTCCATGCCTGCAACGCCGCCGACCAGAAGGACGTTGCCGCGCTGTTCGACGCGCTCGATGCGCCAAGCCGCACGCCCGACGTCGTGGTCTACAACGCCAGCAACCGCGTGCGCGGCGCGCTGGTCGACCTGCCGCCCGACGACGTCAAGCGCGCCATCGAGATCAGCGCCTTCGGCGCCTTCCTGGTGTCCCAGCAGGCGGCGCGGCGCATGCTGCCCAAATCGCACGGCGCCATCTTCCTGACCGGCGCCACGGCGGGCGTGAAGGGCTTCGCGCTGTCGGCCACCTTCGCCATGGGCAAGTTCGCGCTGCGCGGCCTGGCGCAATCGATGGCGCGCGAGCTTCAGCCCCAAGGGCATCCATGTCGCGCATTTCGTGATCGACGGCGGCATCCGGAGCGCCGCGCGGCCGGTGCCGGACAACGCGCCCGACAGCCTGCTCGATCCCGACGCCATCGCCGAGACCTACTGGGCGCACGCTGCAGCAGCACCGCAGCGCCTGGAGCTGGGAGGTCGAGGTCAGGCCGTGGGTGGAGAAGTTCTAGGCGGACCGGAGGCGCGGTATGAGCGCGCCTGCAGCAGCCTCAGCGCGGCGTGCAGGTCGGGCAGCACCGTCAGGCACTTCGGCGCGCACCTCGGGCGGTCGGCGGCAGGATGTCGGGCACCATGATGGCCATCGGTGCCGGCGGCATGGGCGGCGGTGAGGCCGACGTTGGAATCCTCGAAGGCGATGCAGCGCTCGGGCGCCACGCCCAGCCGGCGCGCCGCCTCGAGATAGACGTCGGGATGCGGCTTGGCGTGCACGACGTCGTCGCGCGTGCGCGATGCGCCGTGAAGCGGTCGAGCAGGCCGGCCCGGCCGAGATGGTGCTCGGACCGTGGCGTCGGCTCGACGAGGTGGCGACGGCGAGCGGCAGGCCGCGGCTCGGCGAGGAAGTCGAGCAGCTCGACGACGCCCGGCTTCACCGGCACGCCGGCGTCGAGCAGGCGCGCGGCATGGCCGTCGAAGTGATGCGCTGAAGTCGTCGATGCCGAAGGCCGGCGCCGTAGAATTCCTGGATCATGACGTCGCACTCGCGGCCGGGCATGCCGATCATGGAATGGCAGAACGCCAGCGGCATCTCGACGCCCATGGCCGCGCGCCGCCGCCTGCATGGCCTCGATGATAGACCGCCTCGGTGTCGATCAGCAGGCCGTCCATGTCGAAAAGAACGGCCTCGACGGGTTTCTCGAGCATGGTTTCGTTCTAAGCTCGGCTCGGGAAACGGCCAGCAAGCAGGGAGAAAAATTCATGCGCATCCATAATCATTTATGTCGACGACAAGGGCGAGACGCATTTCCGCGACATCGAGGTCGAATGGAAGCACGAGGGCCGGGGCGGCAAGACCTCGGACACCTTCCCGGCGACCGGCATCATCTTCCGCGAGACGCCCGGCAGCTACGACTACGAATGGCATCCCGCGCCGCGCCGGCAATACATCATCAACCTCGACGGCGGCGTCAGCATCACAGGCGAGCGACGGCGAGACGCGCATCATCGGCGCCGGCGAGGTGCTCCTGGTCGAGGACACGTCACGGCAAGGGCCACTTCTCCAAGGCCATCTCGGGCAAGATGCGCCATTCCATCTTCGTGCCCATCGAGTAGAGTCAGCGATGGCGAGCGCGCTGATGGTCGTATCGGCTGGTCACGAACCATGCTGTTGCTCATCCTTCTTCTTTGAGGACATCGCAGACCCGCGGGCGCTCATCATCGCCCACACAATCGCCTGCTCAGCCGCGCCTTCGTCGAGTTGGTCGAAGCCGGGCAGGTGCGCTTTCAGGAGTAGCCATGACCGACCAGACCGTCCTCGATCCCATCAACGACCTCGTCGAGCAGGCCAGGCGCGTCCTGCCGGGCGGCAGCTTCGGCAACATGCCGGCCGAGGTGGTCCTGCAGCGAGGGCAAGGGCGGCCGCATCTGGGACGAGAGCGGCCGCGAGTATGTCGACTTCCTGCTGGGCTCCGGGCCGATGTTCGTCGGCCACGCCCATCCCGAGGTGACGGCGGCGGTGCAGGCGCAGGTGCCGCTGGGCACGACCTTCTTCGGCAACAACCGCCACGGCATCGCGCTCGCCGAGGCGATCGTGCGACGCCGTGCCCTGCGCCGAGCAGGTGCGCTTCGTCTGCACCGGCACCGAGGCCGACCTCTACGCCATGCGCGCCGCCCGCGCCTTCCGCAAGCGCGACAAGATCCTGAAGTTCGAGGGCGGCTATCACGGCATGAGCGACTATGCGCTGATGTCGCTGGCGCCCAAGCGGCCCGGCAACTTCCCGCGCCGATCGCCCGATCTCGGCCGGCATCCCCAAGAGCGTGCGCGACGAGATGCTGGTCGCGGCCTTCAACGACATCGAGATGGTCGAGAGCCTGATCGAGCGAGCACAAGGACGAGCTGGCCGGCGTCATCGTCGAGCCGTTCCAGCGCCTGATCCCGCCCAAGCCCGGCTTCCTGCAGGCGCTGCGCGCGATCACCGCCGGAGCACGGCATCCCGCTGATCTTCGACGAGGTCGTGACCGGCTTCCGCTTCGCCTATGGCGGCGCGCAGGAATATTACGGCGTCACGCCCGACCTCTGCACCCTGGGCAAGATCGTCGGCGGCGGCTTTGCGCTGGCCGCCATCGCCGGCCGCGCCGACATCATGGCGCACTTCGACCGGCTGGCGATGGACGACGAGGATTTCATCTTCCAGGTCGGCACGCTGTCGGGCAATCCGGTCGCCGCCGTCGCGGGCCTGGCCACGCTCGAGGTGCTGAAGCGCCCCGGCGCCTACGAGCAGGTCTTCGCCACCGGCCGCGACGCTGATGGCAGCGCTCGCCGAGCTCCTGAAGAAGCGCCGGCATCAAGGCGCAGGTGATCGGCGAGCCGCCGCTGTTCGACGTCGTCTTCACCGACCAGCCGATCAAGGACTATCGCGACACGCTGAAGGGCGACAAGGCGATCGCCACGCGCTTCAACCAGCTGTTGCGCGCGCGCGGCATCATGAAGGGCGAGAGCAAGTACTATGTCAGCCTGGCCCACGACCAGCGCCGACATCGACCACACGATCGGCGCGTGGACCGACGCCATTCGCGAGCTCAGAGCTGAGCGCAGAAGGCCGCTGCGAGAGCCGGTTCGGCGCTGAACACTTCCGCGCGCTCAGTGCGGCTCATGCTGCGCAGCGACAGCCAGTCGCCATCGAATTTCCTCGGGCCGGCGAGTGCCTCGGGTGTTTCTCCGGCGGGAACGGTTTGGAAGCCTCGGCGACGATCTCGCTATCCGCGCTGCGCTCGGCTCCGGTCGGGTGCTTCCACGTCATTGCTGCGCCTGACCAGTGCTCGTGTTCCTTCAATCCGCGAGGCCACGTGAGCGGCCACGGATGGCGCGCTCCAACTTCAGTCGGAGGATCCATGACCCGCTAAGGCAGCTCCATCCCGTCTGCTTGAGCAGCGCCGCCTTGTCCGGTCCGTGCAGGGCGGCGAGCAGCGCGTCGGCCGCAGCCTGGTCGCGCGCGGCCGCACTCACGGCGCCGGCATAGATCGATGTAGGTCTGCACCTCGAGCGGGATCGGCCCGACCAGCACCGCGCCCGGCACGGCCAAAGCTCGCTCGCCGGCTGCATGGCGATGTCGGCCTCGCCGGTGATGCAGCTTCTCGGCGGCGAGCCCGCCCTTCACCAGCACGGTCTTGGGCTTGAGCTCTGGCGGCGATGCCCATCTTCTCGAACAGCTTGGCGAGATAGGTGCCCGCCGTGCCGCCCGACGCCGGATCGGTGTAGGCGATGGCCCGCGCCGCGAGCAGGCTTTGCTTGAAAGCGTCGACGGTGGAGATGTCGGGCACGGGCGCGCCCTGCTTGATGGCGACGCCGATGCCGACGCGGGCCAGCGGCTTGGCGCTGCTCTCGACGAGCTTGCTGCCGAGCAGCGGCGCCATCGCCGCCGGGCGGCATCACGACCACGTCGAAATATTCGCCGCCGCCGACGCGCCGCGCGAGCGCGCCCGCGGTGTCGTTCTCGACCGTCACCTTGTGGCCGGTCTTCTTCTCGAACTCCGGCACCAGCTCCAGCGCCACCGACTTGAAGGCGCCGGCGGTCAGGAGCTTGAGGTCGGCGGCCGCGACCGGCGCGATGCCGGCGAGGACGACCAGGATGGTCAGCAAGAGCGCGCATGTGCTCTCCTAGGCGGCGTTTGCCCATGACGTAGGGCTTCAGCGCGGCATACATGAAGGCGTGCGTCGGCGTCGGCACGCCGTGCTTCCTGCCGAGCTCGACCACCTTGCCGGAGAGCCACGGCAGCTCGATGCGGTTGCCGCGCAGCAGGTCGACGCGCCATCGAGGCCATGAGGTGCGGCGGCGCGTTGGCGGTTGAAGTTCGAGCGTCTTGTCGACGCGCGTCGGCCGGCAGGCGCCACGCCGCGGCGCGGCCGACCGTCGACCACCTCCTCGTAGGCGGCGGCGAACCACGGGCGCGATGTCGGGATCGTCGCGCAGCTTGCCGATCGGCAGGCGGGCCAGCGCCATGATGCTGGCGTTGGAGGCGAGCAGGATGAACTTCATCCAGAGCTCGGTCAGGATCGCGGTCGCTCAGCACGCCGTCGATGCCGGCCTTGCGGCACAGCGCCAGCGAACGCCTCGCCGCGCGCGGCTGCTGCCTGCCGTCGAGCTCGCCGAACACCATGCGCATGAACGGTGCCGGTCTGGCGGATCACGCCGGGCTCGGCGATGGTGGCGCTGATATTGGCGACGCCGCCCATCACCGCCTGCTGGCCCAGGATCGGCGCCAGCCGCTCGGCGCGCATCGACGCCGTTCTGCAGCGGGATCACGGCGGTGTCCGCGGCCGACCATCGGCTTGATCGCCTCGCCCGCGCTCTCGACGTCCCACAGCTTTACGCAGAACAGCACGACGTCGACCGGGCCGACGGTCGCTGGGATCGTCGGTCGCCTGCGTCGGCACGAGATGCGTGTCGCCGCGCGGGCTCTCGACCTTGAGGCCCTTGCTCTTCATGGCCGCGAGATGCGCGCCGCGGGCGATGAAGGTGACGTCGGCGCCCGCCTTGGCCAGCGCCGCGCCAAAGCCGCCGCCGACGCCGCCCGCTCCGACTACCGCGATACGCATAGAACGCTCCCCATCACGATCCGGCCGGCGCTGCAGGTCGCAACGGCCCCGTCCGCATCCTCGATCCTGAGACCGCCGTCCGGCCTGCAGATCATGGTCCTCGTCGTGCAGCCGTAGGGCTCGCCTGACCGGCGGGACAATAGGCGATGTGCATGCCCGGGCCCAAGCGCTGCATCTGCGCCGGCCTCCAGCACCGCGAGATCGATCGCGCACACGGCTGCGATCGCCGATCAGGTTCACGACCTCGACCGGCCCCGCTTCGAGCCGGCTCACGATCGGCGTCTCGCCGGCGAAGCGCACCGGCCGGAAGGGCGTGCGCACGTCGATCTCGCCGTCCGGCGTCTCGCAGCACCAGGCCGCGTGCCGGCGACCAGCACCTGCACGCGATCGAAGCCCGTGTAGTCGGAGAAGGGCCCGGCCGCCGTGATGGGCGTGCGGCCGAAGCGCCAGACCTCGCCCTCGAGCGGCGATGTCGACGGTGATGCCGCCGCCGTTCTTCCACGGCGTGCGGCGGTATTGCGCCGGGATCGAGCGGACGTGATCAGGGCACGATCTTTTCGCGGCGGAAGCGGCGCAGCAGGCGCTCGAACATCGCCTCGCTGTCGACCACGTCGTGGAAGCCGTGCAGGCGGCTCTTGGTGACGTCGGACATGACGTCCCAGTCGGCGGCGAACACGTAGTCGAGCGAACGGCCAGGAGACGAGCTGGTCGAAGGGCGATCTTCCTGAGGCCGTGCTTCTTCGCGAGCTGCGCCCACAGCCCGGCCTTGTCGGCCATGTGCTGGGTGAGGCTGATGGTCTGCACCTCGCCCACCTTCATGCCGAACACGCCGGCGATTTTCGGCCACACGTTGCGCCAGCGGAAATAGTCGCCGTTGGTGATGTTGTAGGCCTGGTTGGCGGCGCGCGGCTCGGTCGCGGCCCACAGGGCGGCACTGGCGAAGTGCGAGGACTCGGTCACCTGGTAGATCGTACCGTAGGCGCCCGGCTTGCCGGGAAAGCGCAGCGGCTGGCCGAGTTCCTTCGAGATCGCGGCATAGACGGCGATGCGCCGGCATGATGCTCATGGCGGCGCCCGGCGCGAAGCCGCACAGCGTTTGCGGCCGAAGCTCGCTCAAGCTCCATTTCTTGCCGCGCTGGAAGTCCGTCAGCCAGTCGATCTGGTCGAAATAGAAGTCGGGCGGCATGTGGCGCGGATCGGTCTCGCGCATCGGCGTCTTCAGCGGTCCGAGATGCACGCCGTAATACTTGGTGCCGGTCACCAGCACGATCCGCTGCAGGACGCGGTTCGCCGCGCAGCGATGGCGGTGACCGAGTTCACCAGCATGTCGCGGTTGGGCGCGACCACCGTGGCGTAGTCCGCCGCCCTGCCGGTGCCGGGCTGCACGGCGGCATAGAAGATGTGCGTGACGTCCGACAGGCCGCCGGAGCTTGCGGCCGACATCCTTGAGGTCGAGCAGGTCGACGGAGATGTGGCTGTAGCGCGGTTCCGTCCTTCGCCGGCCGGCGCGACAGGCCGACGACCTGCCAGTCGCCCTCGGCCACAAGCTTCTCGACGATGTAGCGGCCGATGACGCCCAGCGCGCCCACGACCACGGCTTTCTTCTGCGCGGTCTTCATGCGGCCGCGACCGTGCCTTGCGCCAACAGGGCCTCGATCTCGGCCGCGCTGTAACCGTGCTCGGCCAGGACGTCGGCGGTGTGCTGGCCGGTGACGGGCGCCGTGCCGCGCGGCGTGCCGTCGGCCTGGCGGCAGCATGCCGGGCAGGGCGGGCACCGGCACCGCCCGGTTGAGGCCGGCCTGGGTGAGCCACTGGATCAGGCCGGTCTCGCGCACCTGCGGCTGGTCGAGGAACTCGGCGTAGCTGTTCAGCCGCTCGTGCATCAGGCGCGCCTCGGTCAGCCGCTCGTTCCACACCGCCCAGGGCTCGGCCGCGAGCGCCGGCCGCACGATGGCGTAGAAGCGCTCGCTCGTTGGCCAGCCGCGCGGCCGGCGTGGCGAAGCGCGGATCGTCGGCCAGCGCCGGCATCTGCATCGCCGCGCACAGCGCTTCGCCAGTCGCGGTCGTTGATGGCGACCATCGACATCCAGCCGTCGGCGATCTTGAACACGCCGCCCGGCGCGCCGCCGGGCTTCATCGTGCCGCCCTCGAGATGGCAGGCCATCAGCCGGATCGACTGCAGCGCGGTCGCCGCCTGCATCAGGCTGACATCGATGTAGCGGCCGCGCGGCTCGTCGCGGCGGGCGTAGAGCGCCGCCGACAGCGCCTGGAAGGCGTAGAGCGCCGTCGACATGTCGACCACGATCACCGGCACGCGGTGCGGGATGCCGTCCTCGCCGCGATTCTCGATCATCAGGCCGGTATAGGCCTGCAGCACCGGATCCATCGCCGGCCGCTCGGCGAGCGGCCCGCTCTGGCCGAAGCCCGAGATCGAGAGATAGAGCAGGCGCGGCTCGCGCGCGGCGACGGCTGTCGTAGTCGAAGCCCAGGCGGCTGGATGACGCCCGGCCGGAAGCCTTCGAGGAAGACGTCGGCGCCCTTCAGCAGCCGCCACAGCACCTGCTTGCCGGCCTCGGCTCTTGAGGTCGACGGCGATGCTCTTCTTGCCGAGATTGCCGATGATCGAATAGGCGCGTGTGGCTGCCGTAGCGCGTGCCGAGCGTGCGCGCCCAGTCGCCCTCGCCGATGCCCTCGACCTTGATCACGTCGGCGCCGTGCTGGGCCAGCAGCATGGCGCAGTAGGGGCCGGCGATGCCCTGGCTGAGATCGACGACCTTCAGGCCGGCGAAGGGCGCGTCGTAGCTCATCGCACATCTTCACCAGCATCTTGCCGAAGTTCTCGCCGCGCAGCAGGCCGATGAAGGCGCGCGGCGCCTTGTCGATGCCCTCGACGACGTCCTCGCGATACTTGATGCGTGCCGCTCGCGCACCCATTCGCCCATCTGGCGCAGCGCCGGCGCCATAGCGCTTGCACGAAGTCGGTGACGATGAAGCCCGCGCGCGTCACGCGCTTGCCGACGAAGGTGCCGATGCAGGCGCGGGCCCATCGGCGGCGCGGTGGCGTTGTATTGCGAGATCGAGCCGCACAGCGCCACGCGGCGCGAAGAAGTTGAGGTTGCGCGAGCACCGCGTCGGAGATCTCGCCGCCGACATTGTCGAAATAGACGTCGATGCCGTTGGGGCAGGCCGCGTCGCAGCGCCGCGTCGAGGTCCTTCTCGGCCTTGTAGTCGATGCAGGCATCGAAGCCGAGCTCGTCCTTCACGAAGGCGCATTTCTTGGCGCCGCCGGCGATGCCGACGACGCGGCAGCCCATGATCTTGCCGATCTGGCCCACCACCTGGCCGACCGCGCCGGACGCGGCCGACACCACGATGGTCTCGCCGGGCTTGGGCTGGCCGACGTCGAGCAGGCCGAAATAGGCGGTCATGCCCGGCATGCCGAGCACGCCGTTGGCGGTCGAGATCGGCGCCAGCGACGGATCGACCTTGCGCAGCGCCGGGCCGCGCGCCGATGGCGTATTCCTGCCAGCCCAGGCCGGTCCTCGACGATGTCGCCCACCTTGAAGTCGCGGATGGTTCGATTTCACGACCTCGCCGACCGTGCCGCCGGTCATGACCTCGCCGAGGCCGACCGGCGCGGCATAGGACGCGGCATCGCGCATGCGGCCGCGCTGGTAGGGATCGAGCGAGAGATAGGCGACGCTGCACCAGCACCTCGCCGTGCTTCGGCTCGGGCACCGGCGCCTCCTCGACGCGGAAGTCGGACTCCGGCGGGCTCGCCCGGCGGGCGGCGCACGAGGACGACGCGGCGATGGGTCTTGGGAATGGCGGTCATGGGCGTTCGCTCCGGTTCGGATCTGGCCCGCACCATAACGCGGGACCGCGGCGGATCGAAGCGCCGGCGGCTTATGCCGCTGCCGCTCATGCGCAGGCGATGGATTACGCAGCAGGCTGCGACGGCGGCGTTACCGGTTTCACAGTCCTGGCGTCAGGATCGGGCCATGCCGATGTCGTTGTGCCAACTGCCGCAGGAGGTCAGCATGCGAACGATTATCGTGGGAGCACTTTGCGCCATCGCAATGGTCGCGAACGCAAACGCTGCGATCAAGGAAGAGGCCGGTCACCTATACGGACGGCGAGACCACCATGAAGGGCTTCGTCGTATACGACGACGCCATCACGGCCAAGCGACCCGGGATCGTCATGGTGCATGAATGGTGGGGCATCACCAAGCACATCCATAACGAGGCGCGGAAGTTCGCGCAGCAGGGCTACACAGCCTTCATTGCTGACATGTACGGCGACGCCAAGACCGCCGACAATCCGAAGGACGCCGGCGCGCTCTCGGGTTCGGTGATGAAGAACCCGACGGTGATGGAGTCGCGCTTTAACGCCGCGCGGGACCAACTCGCCAAGCAAGCCTCGGTCAATCCCCAGCGGATCGGCGCCGTCGGTTACTGCTTCGGCGGCGCGGTCGTGCTGAACATGGCGCGCGCCGGCGCTGACCTCGCCGCCGTTGCGGGCTTTCACGCATCGCTTGGTCTCAATACCCCAGCGCCGGCGCCGGGAACCGTCAAAGCGAAGATCCTCGTCCTGAACGGCGCGGACGATCCCTTCGTGAAGCGCGAGCAGTACGATGCGCTCAAGAAGGATTTCGACGCAGCGAAGGCCGATTATCGGATCATCGAGTATCCCGGCGCGGTGCACGCGTTCACGAACCCCGAAGCCACCGAGCTCGGCAAGAAGTTCAACCTGCCGCTCAGATACGACGCCAAGGTGGATCAGGAAGCGAAGGCCGAGGCGGCCAAGCTCTTCGCCGCCACCCTCAAGAACTAGGCAGGCGCTTCATCTGCCAGGTCAGGCGCGGGCCGTGGCGGTTCCCCTGCGATCGGGCGCTGCCCCTGATGAACGCGTTTGACAGCATTTTGCTGTCATCGCCGCCAGTGTGCGCCCCAATCATGGCGTACGTCCGACGCTCCGCGCTCTCCGCGCGCCCTCCATGCCGAGTGGGAAAGTATTATTCTGCTCGCCGAGATGACGCTCGGCTCTTGACAATTGCGCGCAATGTTGTGGCCTATCCCTGCCGACACTCACGAGCAGAGGATCGGCAGATGCCCACCCCGGACAACCAACAGGCTCACAAACCCGAGTATTGCGAACTCGCCCATAACTATTGCCTGCTCGGCGCCACCAACGAAGTGCTGGGCGCTTCTTCGGCGTCACCCGTCGCAGCATCCAGAACTGGATGCCAATCGCCGACGACGACGTGGTGGCGCTGTTCGATGCCGCTGGCGAGAGCACGCGCCATGCCGGCGGGTGAGACAGGAAAACGACCGGCGGAAAGGGCGCAAAGGGCGGAAGCACGCCTGCAACAATCCGGCGCGTCGGATTCGTCAACGATATCAATCATGTCGACGTGCGCCGCGGCGGCGGCCGGTTTGCGCGCGCTCGGCGGGGCGGAAACTGGCGGAAACCGGCGAAACTCCCTGCAAAACTCTGCTCGAGATACCGTCCGAGTTTTGCTGTCTCACCTAAGGGGTGCACTCCAAACCCTGATTGGCGTATCGCTTGGGGAACTGGAGAAACCCCTCGAGCCGTTCCTGGCGCGCCCCTAGGCCGGTTCCTTGATGCGATACCAGGCGACGTAGAGCGCCGGCAGGAACAGCAGCGTCAGCAGCGTGGCGACGACGATGCCGCCGATCATGGCGAAGGCCATCGGGCCCCAGAAGACCTCGCGCGGCGATCGGGATCATGCCGAGGCTGGCGGCGGCCGCCGTGAGCAGGATCGGCCGCATGCGGTGCAGCGGTGGCTTCGACCACGGCGTTCCACGGCGCCGAGCCCTCGGCGCGGAAGGCGTCGATCTGGGTCACCAGGATCACCGTGTTGCGGATGATGATGCCGATCAGCGCCAGCACGCCCAGGATGGCGACGAAGCCCAGCGGCTGGCCGGTCGAGCAGCAGCGCCGCCACCACGCCGATCAGGCCGAGCGGCGCCACGCTCACCACCAGGAACAGCTTCTGGAAGCTCTGCAGCTGCATCATCAGGACGGTCGCCATCAGGAACAGCATCAGCGGCACCACGTCGGCGATCGGCCGCTCGCCCTTGCCGCTCTCCTCGACCGCGCCGCCGACGGCGATCGAGTAGTTGGCCGGCAGCTCGGCGGTGAACTTGGCGACGGCGGGCTTCAGCTGGTTCGACCACGGTGGCGGGCTGCAGGTCGCCGACCACGGCAGCCTGCAGGGTGATGGTGGGCTGGCGGTCGCGCCGCCACACGATCGGCTGCTCGATCTGGTACTGCACCGTGGCGATGGCGGGCAGCGGCATCGGCTGGCCGTCGCGGCCGGCGAGCTGCAGGTCCTGGAAGGTCTCGATCGGCCACGCGTTCGGCGCGGTCGGCGCGCGCCACGATGTTGATCAGGTAGATGCTGTCGTACATCTGGGTGATCGCCGAGCCGCCGACCACGTTGTTCAGCATGGTGGCGATGTCCTGCGAGCTGACGCCGAGCTGGCGCGCGCGGTTCTGGTCGACGTCGATGCGCAGCACCATGCCCGGCTCGTTCCAGTCGTAGACGATGCCGCCGACATGGCGGTTGGCGCCGATGACCTCGGCGAACTTGCAGCGCCAGCCCGCGCACCGTCTGGATGTCGGGCCCGCTCAGCCGGTACTGGATCGGCCGGCCGACCGGCGGTCCGAGGTCGAGCGGATGGACGAAGCCGTCGATGCCGACGAACTCCTCGCGCAGCAGCTTCTTCAGGCGCGCCGCGACCCGTTGCCGGGCGTCGAAATCCGCGGTGACGATCACGACCTGGCCGAAGAAGGGATTGGCGAGCTGCTCGTCGAGCGGCAGGTAGAAGCGCACGGCGCCGCGGCCGACATAGGAGCTCCAGCGCACGATGTCGGGGTCGCCGACCAGCGCCTTCTCGAAGCGGTCCATCTCGGTCTTGGTCTCGGCGATCGAGCTGCTCTGCGGCAGCGTCATGTCGACCAGCAGCTCGGGCCGGTCGGCGGCCGGGAAGAACTGGTTCTGCACGAAGCCGCAGCCCGACGACCGACAGCGGCGAACAGCACGAGCGTGAGCGGCGATGGTGAGCCAGCGCCGGCGCATGGCGCCCAGCAGCACGGGCTGGAAGCACGCCTTGAGCCGCGACGGCGTTCTCCTGCTCGGTCTCGACGGTGCGCGGCAGCATGGTGACGCCGAGCAGCGGCGTGAACAGCACGGCGACGACCCACGAGATCAGCAGCGCCGCGGCGATCACGGCGAACAGCGTAAAGGTGTATTCGCCGGCCGAGCTGCCGTTCAGCCCGATCGGCACGAAGCCCGCCACCGTGACCAGCGTGCCGGTCAGCATCGGGAAAGGCCGTCGAGCTGTAGGCGAAGGTCGCCGCGCGCTCGAGCGAGATCGCCCGCCTCGCGCCGCGCCACCATCATCTCGACCGAGATCATGGCGTCGTCGACCAGCAGGCCGAGCGCGATGATCAGGGCGCCGAGCGAGATGCGCTGCAGGATGATGCCGGAATACTCCATGAAGACGAAGGTGGCGGCCAGCACCAGCGGGATGGCGATGGCCACGACCAGGCCGGCGCGCAGGCCGAGGCTCAGGAAGCTCACCACCAGCACGATCACCACCGCCTCGAACAGCGCGCGCGTGAAGCCGCCGACCGCCTCCTCGACGACCGCCGGCTGGTTGGAGACCAGATGCACGCCGACGCCGATCGGCAGGTCGGCCGACGACCTCCGTCATGTGCGCCCGCAGCGTCCTCGCCGAACTCGATGAGGTTGCTGTTGGCCTTCATGCCGATGGCGATGCCGATCGCCGGCTGGCCGTTGAAGCGGAACATCGGCTGCGGCGGATCGACATAGCCGCGCGTGATGGTGGCGACGTCGGCTCAGCCGGAAGAAGCGGTCGTTGACCCGGATGTTGACGGCGCGCAGGCTTTCGACCGAGGTGAACTGGCCGCTCACCCTGAGGCTCACCCGTCTCGGGGCCGGCCTGCACGACGCCCGACGGCGCCACGGCGTTCTGCTGCTGCAGGCTGGTCAGCACCGCCTGCTGGTCGATGCCCAGCCCGGCGATGTGCCGGGTCGAGAAGTTGAGATGGACGACCTCGTCCTGCACGCCCAGCAGCTCGACCTTGCCGGCGCCGGGCAGCTTCAGGATCTGGGCGCGCGCCTGCTCGGCATAGTCGCGCAGCTGGCGGAAGGAGAGGCCGTCGGCGGTCAGCGCATAGATGTTGCCGAACACGTCGCCGAACTGGTCGTTGAAGAACGGGCCCTGCACGCTGGCGGGAAAGTCGGCCCTGATGTCGTTGACCTTGTTGCGCACCTGGACCCAGATGTCGCGGATGTCGCGGCCGGGCGTGTCGTCCTTGAGGTTGACGAAGACCGTGGTCTGGCCCGACGTCGTGTAGCTCTTGGTGAAGTCGAGCGTGTCCAGTTCCTGCAGCTTGCGCTCGATGCGGTCGGTGACCTGGTTGGTCATCTCCTCGACCGTGGCGCCCGGCCAGCTCGCCTGCACGATCATCGACTTGATGGTGAAGGAGGGATCCTCCTGGCGGCCGAGCCGCGTGTAGGACAAGGCGCCGGCCACGCACGATCGCCAGCCATCAGGTACCAGACGAAGGAGCGGTGGCGGAGCGCCCACTCCGAGAGATTGAAGCCGTTCACGGCGTCACCTTGACCACTTGCGCCGGGCTTGAGGCTGTGCACGCCGGCGATGACGACGCGCTCGCCGGCCGAGATGCCGCGATGTGACGGTGATCCGTGTCTTCGCTCGCGCGAGGCCACGCTCACTTCGCGCAGCGCCACCGTGTTCCTGGCCGGCTCGACCACCCAGACGAACGACTTGCCGTCCTTGTCGAGCAGCGCGGTCGCCGGCAGGTCGATCCTGCGGCGACACCGGCCGGGTCATGGTGACGGCGATGGTGATGCCGAGCCGGAAGGCGGGCGGCGGATCGTTCGAGGGTGAGGAAGACGGTGCGCGTGCGGGTCGTCGGATCGGCGGTCGGATCGACGCTGCGCACGCCCGCCGCCTTCATCGAGACGGTCTGGTCGAGATCGACCGTCATGCGTGAAGGTCGTTGGCATGAGACAGGATATCGGCGAGCTCGTTGGGCACGGCGATCACCGCCTCGCGGATCTCCGGCCGGGCCACGGTGACGACCTTCTGGCCGGCGTTGAGCACCTGTCCCGGCTCGGCGTAGCGGTCGGTGACGACGCCGTCGAAGTCGGCCTCGAGCTGGGTGAAGGAGAGCAGGTCCTTGGCCTTGCGCAGCGAGGCGCGCGCGCGCGTCAGGTTGGCCTCGGCGGTCTCGCGGTTGCGCTGGATCAGCTCGAACTGGGCCTGCGGCGTGATGTTGCGCTGGACCAGGTCGCGCTGGCGCGCCTCCTCGGCCTCGGCGTTGGCGAACTGCGCCTCGGCGTTGGCGACGGCGGCCTCGGCGCTGCGCACCGCCAGCGCCTGCACCGCGGGATCGAGGGCGGCCAGCTCCTGGCCCTTCGTGACGACGGCGCCGACATCGACGAAGCGCGCCACCATGCGGCCGAAGATGCGGAAGCCGAGATCGGTCTTGTAGCGCGGCTCGATGGTGCCGGCGAAGGGGCCGAGCGTGTCGGTGGTGCGCACGACCGCCACGACCGACAGCACCGGCCGGACCGGCGGCTCGATCGCTGCCTGCTCAGTCCTCCTTGCAGGCGGCGAGGGCGGCGAGCAAGGGCAGCGGCGCCAGCCGGGAACGGCGCGGCCGTCATCGCTTGGTCTCCGCGGCGATCTCGACCTTCTGCCCCGGCCGCAGCATCTGCACGCCGGCGCTGACGACGGTCTCGCCCGACTGCAGGCCGTTCGACACGGCGATGCGGTCCCTGGTGTAGCGCGTAGACGGTGATGGGCTTCAGCGACACGACGTTGCTGCTGCGGATCGATCACCCACACCGCCGGCTTGCCGTCGATCTCGAACAGCGACGGCCCACGGCACCAGGACGACCTTCTGCTGCTGCATCGGCCCGGTGCCGTTGACCAGCGCGCCCAGTGTCATGGCGTGCGGCGTCTCGCGCAGCGCCACCTTCACCGTCACGGTCTCGGTGCTGGGATTGACCGCCGGCGAGATCTCGCGCACGTCGCCCAGCGTCTTCACCGCCGGGTCGGACACCAGCGATATCGTCAGGCCCGTTGTCGGTGGCGAGGTTGGCCAGCGCCCATTCATGGACGTTGAACACCGCATCGCGCGGGCCGTCGCGCGCCAGGGTGTAGATCGGCTGCGCCTGCGCCACCACCTGGCCGACCTCGGCGTTGCGCGCGGTGATGATGCCGTCGGCGTCGGCGCGCAGCTCGGTGTAGGAGAGCTGGTCCTGCGCCGCGCTTGAGGTCGGAATGCGCCTGGTCGAGCTGCGCGCTGCGCCGAGCGCAGCGCGGCTTCGGCCTGGTCGTAGTCGCGGCGCGTGGTGTTGCCGCGGCCGAGCAGGTCCTTCTGGCGCTCGAAGGCGGCCGTCGACCTGGCGCACCATGCGCCTCGGCCGAGGCGACGCCGGCCTTGGCCGAGACCAGCTCGGCCTGCTGCTCGTCGGGATCGAGCCGCGCCAGCAACTGGTTCTGCACGACGTGCTCGCCGACATTGGCCAGCCGCTCGCTGATCTTGCCGCTGAGGCGAAAGGAGAGGTCGGTGCGGATCTGGGCGGCGATCACGCCGGTGAGCGTGATGGGCGGCGCGAAATCGACGATTTCCGTGGTCACGGCCTTGACCCGGGTCAGCGGCGCCGGGGCGCCGCCGTCGTCCTTGCATCCCGCCAGAAGGCCAAGGCAGAGCAGACCAGCCAGATCGTCGAACCGAGAAATCCGCACAGCCCCCTTTGCCCGATGCTATCAGGTACGGCATCATCGCGCGATGCCCACCATCAAGCGCCTCGTCGTTCATCGGCCTCGGAATATGCCTTCGCGCCGGAGAAAGCCTACGGCATGTCGCGCGGCGGCGGCTTTCGCCGCCAGGGCGGGCTGGTCGAGGTCGAGACCGACGCCGGCGTGCAGCGGCATCGGCGAGGCGTTCGGCAATCCGTTGGTGACCCGCGAATACTTCCGCATGATCGAGCCGCTGTTCGTCGGCAAGAGCGTGTTCGACTTCGACCATGTCGAGGCCCGCGTGCGCAACGCCATGTACCATCTGGGCGTCGGCAACCAGCTCACCGCCTGCCTCGGCCGGCATCAACGTCGCGCTGCTACGACGCCATCGCCCGCGGCTTCGGCGTGCGCGTCTGCGACCTGATCGGCGGCTGCGCGCACGACGCGCATCCCGGCCTATGCCTCGACCGGCTTCTTCTCCAACGATCCCGACCGCCAGCTCGACCACATGCTGGCCGAGGCGGCGGGCCATCCCTATGCCGGCGCCAAGATCAAGATCGGCCGCGGCATCAGGGACGACGTCGAGCGCGTGCGCCAGCGCGCGCGAGGCGCTGGGGCCGGACAAGCTCCTGATGGTCGACATCAACGGCGCCTACACCGCCGACGTGGCGCTGGAATGCGCGCGCGCCATCGAGCCCTTCGGCATCCACTGGATCGAGGAGCCGCTGCCGCCGGGCGACCTTCGCGGCTATGCCGAGCTGCGCGCGCGCTCGCCGATCCCGATCGCCGCCGGCGAGGCGCATCACACGGTGCGCGACTTCCGCGCCCTGATCGACGGCCGCTGCATCGACATCGTGCAGCCCTCGATCCCGGCCGCCGGCGGCCTCACCGAGGCCAGGCGCATCGCCACGCTCGCCCAGGCGCAGCAACCTGCGCGGTGGCGCCGCATGTCTGGGGCGGCGCGGTCGGGCTGGCGACGGCCTGCCACTTCATCGCCGCGCTGCCGGCCACGCCGCACACCGACCATCCGCCGTACCCGCTGATGCTCGAATACGACATGAGCGACAATGCACTGCGTACGCAGCTGCTGAAGACGCCGCTCAGGCTCGAGGCCGGCCATGTGCTGCTGCCCGACGGTCCGGGACTGGGCATCGAACTCGATCCGGACGCCGTGGAGCGCTATCGGGTTTGCTGACCGGCGCGCGGCGTGCCAATCTTTTGACGCATCAAGAAACACGCAATATTCAGGGGAATCACGCATGCTCAGGACCACTCGTCGGACGATCGTCGCGGGCGCGGCTGCTGGCCGCTCTTGGTCTGGCGAGCGAGGCGGCCGCCCAGGACGCCGGTCAAGATCGGCGTCATCTATCCGCTGAGCGGCAACTCGGCGAGCGCCGGCAACTACTCCAAGATGGCCATCGAGGTCGGCGCCGACGTCATCAACAACGGCAACGCCGAGCTCGCCAAGATCATGCCGCTGGCCAAGGGCGGCGGCCTGCCGGGCCTCAAGGGCGCCAAGATCCAGCTCATCTTCGCCGACAACCAGGGCACGCCGGCGGCCGGCCAGAACCAGGCGCTGCGCCTGATCTCCGAGGAGAAGGTGGCGGCGCTGATCGGCGCCTACCAGTCGGGCATCACGCGTGACCGCCAGCGCCATCGCCGAGCGCCACGGCGTGCCGTTCCTGACCGCCGAGTCGGTGGCCGCCAACCTCACCGAGCGCGGCTTCAAGTGGTTCTTCCGCACCACGCCGGTCGCCATCGACTTCGCGCGCGCCTACTCGGCGTTCCTCAAGGAGCAGAAGGCCGCGGGCCAGAAGGTCGGCTCGATCGCGCGTGGTGCACGAGAACACCGAGTACGGCAACTCGGTCGCCAGCGTCATCGCCGAGCAGTTCGCCAAGGACGGCCTGCCGGTCACGCAGAAGATCGCCTACTCGGCCAACTCGAGCGACGTGCAGCCGCAGGTGCTGCAGCTCAAGGAGAAGAATCCCGACGTCGTGATCTTCATCTCCTACACGTCGGACGCGATCCTCTACACCAAGACGATGAAGGAGCTCGAGCTGGAAGCCCGCGATCATGATCGCCGACAATGCCGGCTTCAACGATCCGGCCTTCGTCAAGAGCATGTCGCTCGCCTGGTCGAGGGCCTGGTCAACCGCTCGACCTTCGCCGGCGGCAAGCCGGGCAGCGTGCCGGCGCTCTTCAACGAGCTCTACAAGAAGAAGACCGGCGGCGACGATCTCGATGACGTGTCGGCGCGCGGCCTGCAGGGCTTCCTGGTGATGGCCGACGCCATCAACCGCGCGGGCTCGACCGATCCGGCCAAGATCCAGCGACGCGCTCAAGGCCACCAACCTGCCGGCCGACCAGATGGTGACGGGCTACGACGGCGTGAAGTTCGACGACAAGGGCCAGAACGTCCTGGCGTCGAGCCTGGTCACGCAGATGCGCGGCGGCAAGTACGTCGCGATCTGGCCCAAGGCGCGCGCCACCGACCGAGGTCGATCCTGCCCTACAAGGGCTGGTAAGCGACCGCGGGCGTCGAGCGGCAGGCGAGCGGCGTGTCGATCACGCTGGTCCAGGTGATCGTGAGCGGGCTGCTGCTCGGCGCGGTCTATGCCCTGTTCTCGTCCGGCCTCACCCTGATCTGGGGCATGATGAACGTCGTCAACTTCGCGCACGGCGACTTCGTCATGCTGGGCATGTACGCCGCCGTCATGGTGTGGACGGCGCTGGGCGGCGGGCCGTTCGCCGCCGTGCCCGATCGCCGCCATGCTGATCGCGACCCTGGGCGTGGCGAGCTACTTCCTGCTGGTGCGCCACATCATGCGCGGGCCGATGCTGGCGCAGATCCTGGGCACCTTCGGGCTGGCGCTGTTCCTGCGCTACGCCGCCTTCTGGACCTTCGGCGCCGACTTCAAGACCCTGCCCGACACGCTGGTCGGCGGCTCCTTCGTGCTCTTGGGCATCCGCTTCGAGGGCTCGCGCGTGCTGGCGGGCGTCATGCGGGCTTGCGATCACGCTGCTGCTCCATCTGATCCTGACGCGCACCGCCGTCGGCAGCCGCATGCTGGCCGTCTCCGAGGACGCGACGGCGGCGCAGCTCATGGGCATCCGCCCGCAGCGCATGCAGGCGCTGGCCTGGGCGATGGCGGGCGCGGCCACCGGCATCGCCGGCGCGCTGATCGCCAACTTCTTCTACACCTCGCCCACGGTCGGCGAGACGCTCGCCATCCTGGCCTTCGTCACCGTCTCGTTCGGCGGCTTCGGCAGCGTGCTGGGCGCGCTGGTGGCCGGGCTGATCATCGGCGTCGTCGAATCGCTCTCGGCCTATCTCGTCGGGCCGGTCTACAAGGACGTCATCGTCTACGTGCTGTTCGTGCTGGTGCTGTGGTTCCGGCCGCAGGGCCTGATGGGCAAGGCGTGAAGCGCCACCTCATCCTCGGCGCGCTGGTCGTGCTGGTGCTGGTCTATCCGCTGCTCACCGCCGGCTTCCCGGTCTACGAGCGGCTGGGCGCGCTGGTGCTGCTGGCGGCGATCGGCGCCTCGGCCTGGAACATCGTCGGCGGCTATGCCGGCCAGGTGTCGGTCGGCCACGCCGTGTTCTTCGGCTTCGGCGCCTATTCCTCGGTCGTGGTCTACACCCATCTCGGCTGGCCGCCGATCGCCGGCGCGCCGCTCGGCATGCTGCTGAGCGTGGCCGTCGCCGCGGTGATCGGCGTGCCGACGCTGCAGGCTCTCCGGCCACTATTTCAGCATGGCCACCATCGCCGTCGCCGAGCTGGTGCGCGTGCTGAGCTCGACCTCGGAGTTCCTGGGCGGCGCGCAGGGGCTGGGCGGGCCCGCCATGCCGCGCACCGTGTTCGACCTCTCCTTCATCTCGGCGATGCCGTTCTACTACATCTTCCTCGCCGTGCTGGCGCTTCCTGCTCGGGCTGACCTGGTGGATGGAGCGCAGCCGCATGGGCTTCTACCTGCGCGCCATCAAGGACAGCGAGCGCGCGGCGCGCTCGCTCGGCGTCTCGGCCGGCCGCTACAAGCTCTACGCCTACATGCTGAGCGGCGCCTTCACCGCGCTCGCGGGCTCGCTCTATCTCTGCATGTTCGGCTTCGTCGATCCCGAATCGGGCTTCGGCATCCTGATCTCGGTCAAGATGGTGGTGATGGCGGCGCTGGGCGGCGCCGGCCAGCTGTTCGGCCCGCTGGTCGGCGCGCTGATCCTGGTGCCGCTCGAGGAGCTCTCGAACAGCTATCTCGGCGGCCGCGGCGCCGGCCTCACCTTCGTGGTCTATGGCGCCATCATCGTGATCATCGCCCGCTTCCTGCCGAGCGGGCTGCTGTCGCTGTTCGAGCGCCGGCGCGGCCCGACGCCGATCCCGCCGACCAGACCGGTGAGCGGCCATGCTGATTGAGCGCCAAGAACGTCACCAAGGCGTTCGGCGCCTTCAAGGCGGTCGACGATGCCTCGGTGTCGGTCGAGGAGGGCGACATCCTCGGCCTGATCGGCCCCAACGGCGCTGGCAAGTCGACCTTCTTCAACTGCCTGACCGGCGACCTGCCGGTCACCTCGGGCACCGTGACCTTCGCCGGCGCCGACGTCACGCGCCTGCCGCCCGAGGCGCGGGCGCGCTCGGGCTCGCCCGCACCTTCCAGGTGCCGCTCACCTTCGAGATCGATGTCGGTGCTCGACAACGCCACCATCGGCGCCCTGCTGCGCCATCCCAACGCCCGCGAGGCGCGCGCCAAGGCGCGCGACGTGCTGCAGCGGGTCGGGCTGGGTCCGCTCGCCGATGCGCCGGCCAAGAGCCTCGGCACGCCCGGCCGCAAGCGGCTCGAGATCGCCCGCGCGCTCGCCTCCGAGCCCGAGGCGCTGCTGCTCGACGAGGCGATGGCCGGCCTGACGCCGACCGAGGTGCGCGAGGCGATCGAGCTGGTGCGGCGCATCCATGGCGGCGGCATCACCATCGTGATCGTCGAGCACATCATGGAGGTGATCGTCTCGCTCGCCCAGCGCGTCGTGGTGTTCCACCAGGGCCGCGAGATCGCGCGCGGCACGCCGCGCGAGGTGACCAGCAACCCGGCGGTGATCGAGGCCTATCTCGGCCGCCGCAAGGTGCGGCACGGGACGGACCCGTGACGCGCCGCTGCTGCGCGATCGACCATCTCGAGGTGCGCTACGGCGACCTGATCGGCGTGGCCGACGTCTCGCTCGAAGTGCCGCGCGGGCTCGGTCGTGGCGCTGCTGGGCTCCAACGGCGCCGGCAAGACCACGACGCTGAACGCCATCGCCGGCATCGCCGCGCGCCTCGAAGGGCACCGTCGAGTTCGACGGCGAGAACATCGCCGGCCAGCCCGCCTATGCCATCGTGCGCAAGGGCCTGGCGCTGTCGCCCGAGGGCTGGCGGCTGTTCACCCAGCAGAGCGTCGAGAACAACCTGCTGCTGGGCGCCACGCCGCTCGGCCGACCGCACGCGCATCCCGCGCCTGCTCGAGCGCGTCTATGCGGTGTTTCCGCGGCTCGCCGAGCGGCGCCGCCAGCGCGCCGGCACCATGTCGGGCGGCGAGCGCCAGATGCTGGCGGTCGGCCGCGCGCTGATGAGCGAGCCCGAGCTGCTGCTGCTCGACGAGCCGAGCCTCGGGCCTGGCGCCCGCCATCGTCGACGCCATGTACGACAGCCTTCGCCGCGCCTGCACAAAGACGGCCAGACCATCCTGCTCGCCGAGCAGTCGGTCGACCTCGCGCTCGAGGCGGCCGACCACGCCTATGTGCTGCAGGTCGGCCGCACCGTGCTGCAGGGGCCGGCCAGGAGATGGCGCACAATCCCGACGTCCAGAAGGTCTATCTCGGCATCGAGTAGCGACCGGTCTCAGTTGGTCGCGAAGTTGACGGTGCGGAACTCCATGGCGAAGGAGGGCGAGGCCTTCCAGCGGATGTCCTTGCGCTTGGCGGTGAAGGTCGCGTTCTGGTGCAGCACGGTGTAGGCGGGGTCCTCGCGCTCGCAGATCTCGAGCATGCGCTTGAACATCGCCTTGCGCTTGGCCATGTCGGTCTCGATCTCCATGGCGTCGGAGAGCTTGTTCATCTCCGCGTTGGTCCATTCGCCGACCTGCTGCTGCTGGCCCTGCGGCCCGTGCTGGGCGACGATCGAGGAGATCGGATCGTTGAAGCCGCGCGCTGTTCGACCAGTCGCGCACGGCGCGCTGGCCGTTGCCCTCGAAGATCTGCTGCCAGTTCTCCCTCATCTCGATCTGCACGTTCAGCCCGGCCTGGCGCCACATCTCGACCAGCACCTGCGCCGTCGCCACCTGGTTGGTGTAGTAGTTGCTGAGCAGGCGATAGGGGATCGGGTCGCCCTTGTAGTTGGCGGCCTTCGAGCAGCGCCTTGGCCTTGGCAGGATCGTAGTCCGGCACCGTCCAGTTCTCGACGAACATCGGGCCGTAGAACTCCCATTGCAGGCCCGGCCGGCACGCGCGTGCGGCCCGACCACAGGCTGTCGACGATGGCCTGGCGGTCGATCGCATGGGTGAAGGCCTGGCGGACGCGCGGATCGGCCAAGGTGCGGATGGTGCTTGTCGAACACCGTGAGGCGGTGGTTGACGATCGGGCTGCCCAGGACCTCGAACTTGGCGTTCTTCTCGATGCCCGGGATCTGGTCGGGCGGCACGTCGCAGATGAAGTCGAACTGGCCGGACAGCAGGCCGTTGATGCGGCTCGCCACCTCCGGCACGACGACGCAGCTTGACGCTCTTGAGCGGCGGCCGGCCGCCCCAGTAGTCGTCGTGCGCGTCGAGCGTCAGCGACTGGTCGGCCAGGAACTCGCGCACCTTGTAGGGGCCGGTCGCCACCGGCTGCGCGCCCAGTCCATCCAGGTCTTGGCCTCCGCGTAGGCGCGGCGCGCAGATGATGTCGCTGCCCATGCGGCCGATGCGGCCCTCCAGCGTGACGTCGGGCGTGCGGTTGACGAAGCGCACCGTGTATTTGTCGATCGCCTCGACCTTCTCGAGCGCCGGGAACATGCGCTTGGCGACGGCCGGCACTTCCGGCGGCAGCTTCTTGCCCTCGACCGGATCGCGGACCAGCACCGAGGTGAACAGCGTCTTGGTGCTGAGTGATGTCGTAGTCCGGGCCGAACATGCGCTCGCGGCTGAAGGTGAAGACCACGTCGTCGGCCGTCATCTCGTCGCCGTTGTGGAAGCTTCACGCCCTTGCGCAGCGCCAGCTCCACGGTGCGCTCGTCGATGCGCTTCCAGCTCTCGGCCAGGCCCGGCACCGGCTCGAGCTGGCCCATGAGGTTCTGCATGATCAGCGTCTCGAAGATGAAGCGAGAAGGTGCGCGCGCCGACGTTGGACTGCTCGCGCAGCGGCTCCAGCGAGGCGCTGTTGGAGATTTGCTGCACCGCGATGGTGATGCTGGGGCCGGCGGTCGGCCTGGCCGATGGCGAGGCGCGGCAGGAGCGGAACTGGCGGCGGCGAGGCCGGTGGCGGCGATCAGACGGCGGCGACGCAGGAACATGGCGGGAACTCCCTCGGTGAGGGCGCCAGGCTAGGGGGCGCGCGTGAACGCGCCGTGTCGATCTGATGACGCTTCGCTTGTGCGCTGCGGTGGATAAGCCGACGGGCGGCCGGGCAGTAATCACCTAGGGTAGAATCGGCGCCAATAGAAACCGGAGGTTACAATCATGCCGATTGCCAATCGTCTTTATGCCGAGTTCCTTGGCACTGCGTGGCTGGTGCTGGGCGGCTGCGGCAGCGCCGTGCTCGCCGCGGCTTTCCCGCAGCTCGGCATCGGCTTCGCCGGCGTGGCGCTGGCCTTCGGCCTCACCGTGCTGACCATGGCCTACGCGATCGGCCACGTCTCGGGCTGCCATTTCAATCCGGCGGTCACGGTCGGGCCTGGCGCTCGGCGGGCGCTTCCCGTGGCGCGAGCGTCGTGCCCTACATCGTCGCCCAGGTGCTGGGCGGCGATCGCCGGCGCGGCGATCGCTCTACGTCATCGCCACGCGGCAAGGCCGGGCTTCGACATCCGGCGGCTTCGCCACCAACGGCTACGGCGAGCACTCGCCCGGCGGCTACGGCCTGCTCGCGGCGGCTGGTCGTGCGAGGTCGTGATGACCTTCGGCTTCCTGATCGGTCATCCTGGGCGCGACCGACAGGCAGCGCGCCGGCGCGGCTTCGCGCCGATCGCGATCGGCCTCGTGCCTGACGCTGATCCACCTGATCAGCATCCCGGTCACCAACACCTCGGTGAACCCGGCGCGCAGCACCGGCGCCGGCGCTGTTCGTCGGCGGCTGGGCGCTCGCGCAGCTCTGGCTGTTCTGGGTGGCGCCACTGGTCGGCGGCGCCATCGCCGGCCTCGCCTACAGGCTGCTCGGCCGCCGAGGACTGACGGCAGGGGCCGGCAGCGGCGGTAGAGTGGCCGCGGCCGGTCTTCGACCGGCCACCGGAGGAAACCGCCATGACCATCGCCCAACGCCTCGCCTGCGTCGCCCTCGCGGCCCTGCTGCCTGCCGCTGCGGCGGCGCGAATGCCGAGGTCCATTTCTGGCTCAAGGGCGATCCCAAGAACATCAGGGCTGCATCGCCGCCGATCCGTCGTTCACCCGCGAGCACACTTCCTCCTCGCCAACGGCCAGGCCGAGATCACAGTCGGCAGGCGGTATCAACGTGAAGCTGAAGCCCGTGCGCGCCAACGTCTGCACCGGGCGATTTCGACCTCGGGCGGCATGAACCTCGACATCGTCGCCGACCTGTCGACGACGCCCAAGACGCTGACCGTCGTCAACACAGAACCTGAGGCTGCAGAGTGGGCGGCGCAGAGAATAATCTGCTCGCTGCGCAGCCGCCGTCGTTCGTGAGATGAGCAGAGTCGCAGCGCTCCGTTCCCTTCAGCATCACGCTTCTCACGCTGATGGCGCTGATCGTGCTGCCGCTTGCCGCGGCGCTGCTGTGGCTGGGCTGGCGCGCCGTCGACCAGCTCGAGGCAGCGCAGCGTCGGCCAGCGCATGGCGTCGCTCGACAGCGCCGTCGAGAGGCTTCCTGACATCGGGCCTGCGCGTCGTCGTGGCCGGTCGGCACGCACGCTCGCCGAGGCGCCGAGCTTCGCGCCCGAGCAGCGCCGGTCGGGGCCGACCAGGAACGGCTGCGCCAGCTCGCCGCGCTGCTCGAGTCGCTATCCTGCCATGGCCGCGGTCCTATGTCGGCTACGAGGACGGCCGCTTCCTCTATGCCGGCCGGCCCGAGACGCTTTCGATCGGCCAGCGCCTGGAATTCGACGCGCCCGATGCGGCCTCATCACATGCGCACGATCGAGGGCGAGGGCGCGGCGCGGCGCGAGACCTGGTGGTTCGAGATGCCGGACGGCAGCCGCAGCCCGACGCAGACGCGGCATGCTCGACTACGATCCGCGCACGCGGCCCTGGTACGTCGACGCGGTCGCGCGCCAAGGGCGCCGGTGCTGACCGAGCCCTACAGCTTCGCCCAGGCCAATGTGCGTCGGCGTGTCGGCCGGCGTGCCGCTCCGGCAGGGCGGCGTGATCGGCTTCGACTTCACGCTGAACACGCTGTCCCGCCTGATCGGCGACTACAGGATCACGCCCAACTCCATCATCATGGTGGCGAGCGAGACCGGCGCCGTCTTCATGGAGTCGGAGGCCTGCCAGCTCGAGCACGCCGGCTGCCTGCCGGGCGAGGACGAGGTGCGCGCGGCCATGCGCAGCGCCATCGCCCAGGCGGTCGCCGGCGGGCAAGCGCGTCGAGCGCGACGTCGTGCTCGGCGGGCGCGACTACCGGCTTGCTGGTGCATGCAGCATGCCGCCGACGCTGGGACGGCGCTATCATGGTCGCCGCCGCCGTGCCGATCGTCGAGCTGTCCGCCGATCTCGCAGACCCTGGTGCAGCGGCGCCGCCATTGCCGCGGCGGTCGCCGTCAGGTCTGGCCGTCCTCGGCGCGCTGCTCGCCTCGCTGCTGCTGTCGCGCTCCGATGTCGCGCATCGCCGGCAAGACCGAGCGCATCCGCAACCTCGACTTCTCCGACCGCATGCCGGTCGAGAGCCGCATCACCGAGATCGTGCGGCTGTCGGATCCGGTCGAGCGCATGCGCGAGGGCCTGGAGGTGTTCGGCCGCTACGTGTCGAAGAACCTCGGTGCACCAGATCATGCGCTCGCCCGAGACCGCCGGCGTCGGCGGCGTGCGGCGCGAGATCACGGTGATGTTCACCGACATCGAGGGCTTCTCGCGGCATCAGCGAGACCATGGAGCCGGAGCTCCTGACCAGCCGGCTGTCGCGCTACTTCGATGCGCTGGGCACGGCGATCGCGGCCAACCGCGGCATGATCGACAAATACATCGGCGACAGCATCATGGCGTTCTGGAACGCGCCGGAGCCCGATCCCGACCACATCGCCAATGCCTGCCGCGCCGCCCTGCAGGCCGCGCGCCGCCGGCAACCAGCTCTCCGAGAAGTGGCGCGCGCGCGGCCGGCCGGGCTTTCGCACCCGCTTCGGCCTGCATACCGGGCCGGCGGTGGTCGGCAATGTCGGCGCGCGCGAGCGCATCAACTACACGCTGGTCGGCGCGGTGGCGAACCAGGCGTCGCGGCTGGAGGGCCTGAACAAGGTCTACGGCACCGAGATCCTGGCGAGCGGCGAGGTCGCGCGGCGCGACCGGCCGACCGCTTCGTCTGGCGGCCACATCGACCGCATCGTCGCGGCCGGCACGACCGAGTAGCACGAGATCCACGAGCCGTTGGGCGAGGTCGACGACGCGCGGCCGCAGCATGCCGAGTTCCTGGCCCAGTGGCAGGCCGGGCGCGCCGCCTATGGCGAGGCCGCTTCGAGGCGGCGCTCGCCTGCTTCCGCGCCGCCGCCGCGCTCAGGCCCGACGACGGGCCGAGCCGCGTGTTCATCGAGCGCTGCACGGCGTTCCTGCGCAGGACGCGCACGCCCGAGGGCTGGGACGGCATCTGGCACTTCGATCTGCAAGTGACGGGTCAGAAGCGGGCCGACAGCCTGCCGCTGAAGACGTGCACCGGGCCGCGCGCGGCGTTGTAGGCGGGATTGCCGAGGAACTGGTAGTCGGCGGTGGCGACGATGCCCTTGGCGAGCTGGAAGGCGTAGTAGGTCTCGACGACGTTTTCCGCGGCGTAGCTGGGCAGCTGGCCGTCGCCGACCAGCACGCCCAGGCCGCCGGCGGCGAGATAGCCGCTGTGGTCGCCCGAGATCTGGTTGAGCGCGCCGGCGATGCCGATGCGGTCGTCCGGCCGGCTCCACGCCGTGCCCTTGATCGACAGGCCGAGCGACAGGCTGGTGTCGATGTCGGTGAAGGCGCTGATCTCGGTGCGCCCGTCGTTCCAGCTGAAGCGGCCGAACAGGCCGATGTCGTCGGTGAGCTCCTGCTGCGAGGTTGAGGTAGAAGCCGTACTTGGTGCGGCCCTGGCGGGTCTGCGCGATGGTGTCGTTGGCGTTGAGGCCGGGGGCTGGCGGCGGCAAGCGCCACCGCCTGGTTGTAGGAGCCGGAGAAGGTGCTGGTGAGCCAGCTGCCCAGCCGCAGCGCGCCGGGCCGGTCGTAAGGGCTTGAAGCGCATCTCGAGCTCGCCGACATAGCCGCCGCGCGAGAACAGGCTCATGTCGAAGGTGTTGGCGTTGGGCTGGTCGCCGACCAGGAAGTAGCCGGCGCGCACCGCCCAGCTCGGCTGGTTGAGCTCGGCCGTGAAGCCCCAGGTGAGGCCCAGCCGGTCGGCCGGATAGTCGAAGGCGCCGGACGCCCAGATCGACCAGTTGAGGAAGTCGAGCCGCGGGTCCTCGGCGTAGTCGTTGCCGTCGAACAGGTCCTTCACCGAGTACTTGCCGACCTGCAGCGTGACCCGCGAGACGTCCTTCTCGCCCGAGAGCTGGCCGTACTCGCCCTCGACCGTCTCGCGCTCGCCGCCCAGGCCGATCTCCTGGCGCAGGAACAGGCGCGAGGTGTTGTAGCGCGGGATAGGGAAGTTCGACTTCTGCGCCTCGCCGTTGGGATAGCCGCGCGGCGCCCGTGGTGTTGGCGACGCCGAAGCCCTGCAGCAGCTCGGGATTGTAGTAGAGCTCGCCGCCCTGCCAGCAGGCGCACGCCGAGGAAGGCCGAGACCGTCCAGGTCTCGCGGCTACTGGCCGACGGCGGCAGGCTGTTGGGCCCGCTGTAGGGCGCGCGGAACGGCGGATAGCCCTGGAAGATGAAGGTGGTCTGGCCGTGCAGCTCCCAGGTGCCGGGGCCGCGGTCGTCGTCGCCTTCTTCGTCTCGTCGTCGGTCTCGCCGAACTTGTAGTTCAGGCCGACGCGGAAGCGATGCAGGTCGTATTGCGAATCGTAGCGCGCCGGCGCCGAGCCGAAGGCGAAGCCGCGTGAGGCCGAGGTTGGTGTAGAGATATTCGGCGCGCGCCGACCAGCGCGAGTCGAGCGCGGTAGTCGACGCCGCCGCCCAGCACGTAGCCCAGCGCGGATGTTGCTCGGGCTTGGCGTCCTCGTTGCCGGTGGTGAGGTCGGTGCGCGAGAAGCGCGTGCTCGCCCAGGCGATGCCGCCGGTGACGAACGGCGTCCAGCGTCCCATGTCGTAGCCCGACGCGGCCGCGCAGGCTGCCGAGATATTCGAGCTGCTCGTTGGCCGTGCCGGTGCCGGTCGCGCGGTAGGACAGGACCTGCGCGAGGTCCTGTGCGCTGGCGAACGACATGTCGAGCCTCGACGCCCAGCATCAGGCGCGAGGCGAAGTAATGCTCGTAGCCCGCCTGCACGCCGCCGAACGAACGCTGCCGTAGCTCGTGGTGCCGCCCGCCGACGCGACGCCGGTCGGATCGCCCAGCGTGGCGTTGGCGTTGCCGAACATGTAGCCGACATGGCCGCCGAAATAGAACCCGCAGGTGCGGTCGCGCGGATCCGGCGCCGCGGCAGGCGGCGACAGCAGCACCGCCAGCACAACCGCGCAGGCCAGCTTTCTCATCGCGGCCGCAGCATCGGCTGCGATGTTTCACTTTTGTGGAACGCGCCATGCCGCCGCGGCTTCAGGCCCGCATCAGCGCCCGGACATGCGTGGCGGCCGACTCGGCGAGCGCGTCGAGGTCGTAGCCGCCTTCGAGGACCGAGACCAGCCGGCCTTCGGCATGGCGGTCGGCGATCGCCAGCAGCTCGCTCGGTCAGCCAGACGAAATCCTCGGTCTCGACCTCGAGCTGCGCCAGCGGATCGGCGGCGATGGGCGTCGAAGCCCGCCGACACGATCACGAGCTCGGGCGCGAAGCGCGTCGAGCGCCGGCAGGATGCGCTCGCCCCAGGCGGCGCGGAACTCGGCGCCGCCGGCGCCGGCGGCCAGCGGCACGTTGACGACGTTGTTGGCGATGCCGCGCTCGCGCGGCGAAGCCGGTGCCGGGATAGAGCGGATACTGGTGCGTCGAGGCGTAGAACAGGTTGGGGTCGGCCTCGACGACGGCCTGCGTGCCCTGGCCGTGATGGACGTCGAAGTCGAGGATGGCGACGCGCTCCATGCCGTACTTCGCCTGGGCGTGCCGCGCGCCGACCGCGACATTGTTGAACAGGCAGAAGCCGCCGGGAATGCCGGGCGCGGCGTGATGGCCGGGCGGACGGACCGCGGCGAAGGCCGTCGTCGACCTGCGCCTTCCATCACCGCCTCGACGCCGGCCACGACGGCGCCGGCGGCGCGCAGCGCGGCCTCGGCGCTGCCCTGGCTCATGACGGTGTCGCCGTCGACATGGACATGCTCGCCGGGCCGGGGCGGATGCCGAGGATCGCCTCGACATAGTCCTGCGGATGAACGCGCGTCAGCTCTTCCATCGAGGCGGCCGGGGCGGCGACGCGCGACCAGGCCGGCGAAGGCCGGATCGTCGAGCGCCGCCAGGATGGCGCGCAGCCGGTCGGGCCGCTCGGGATGGTGCGGACCGGTGTCGTGCTCGAGGAACGACGGATGGCTGACCAGGAGCGTCGCCATGCCTTTCTCTAGCGCGCCTGCAGAACTTGGCCATCAAGCCGCGCCGCTGAAGACATGCGCCGGTCCGCGCACGGCGTTGTAGGCGGGATTGGCGAGGAACTGGTAGTCGGCCGGTGACGAAGAGGCCCTTGGCCGACCTGCAGGGAATAGTAAGCCTCGGCCACGACCTCCGAGCCGTAGGTGAGCGCGCCGTCGCCCACCAGGATGCCGAGCCCGCCGGCCGCCAGGTAGTTGGCCTGGTCGGCCGAGATCGAGTTCAGCGCGCCGGCGATGCCGATCGTGTCGTTCGGGCCGGCCCCACGACGTGCCCTTGATCGACAGGCCGGCCGACAGGCTGGTGTCGATGTCGGTGAAGGACATGATCTCGGTGCGGCCGTCGTTCCAGCTGAAGCGGGCGAAGGCGCCGACATCGTCGCTGAGCTCCTGCTCGAGGTTGAGATAGAAGCCGTACTTGGTGCGGCCCTGGCGGGTCTGCGGCGATCGTGTCGTTGGCCGTCAGGCCTGGATTGACGGCGGCGAGCGCCACGGCGTCGTTGTAGGAGCCGGCGAAAGCGCGGTTGAGCCAGGCGCCCAGCCGCACGCGCGCCGGGCCGGTCGTAGGGCCGTGTAGCGCAACTCCAGCTCGCCGACATAGCCGCCGCGCGCGAACAGGGTCGAGATCGAAGCGTTGGTGTCGGTGAAGGCGCGGCATCCAGGAAGTAGCCGAGCGCGCACCGCCCAGTTCGGCTGGTTCAGCTCGGCAGCGACGCCCCAGGTGAAGCCGACGCTGTCGGCGGCATAGTCGAAGGCGCCGGCCGCCCAGATCGACCAGTTGAGGAAGTCGACGCGCGGGTCGTTCGGCGTAGGTGTTGTTGTCGAAGATGTCCTGGACGGCATACTGGCCGGCCTGCACCGTGACGCGCGAGACGTCGCGCTCGCCGGCGAGCTGGCACGTAGTCGCTCTCGACCTTCTCGCGCTCGCCGCCCAGGCCGAAGGTCTGGCGCAGGAACAGGCGCGACGTGCTGTAGCGCGGGTAGGAAAGGCGCGCTGCGCCTCGCCGTTGGGGAAGCCGCCGGCGCCCGTGCGTCTGGGCGAGGCCGATAGCCCTGCAGCAGCTCGGGGTTGTAGTAGAGCTCGCCGCCCTGCCACAGGCGCACGCCGAGGAAGGCCGACAGTGCCCAGGTCTCGCGGCTCTGGCCGCCGGCCGGCAGGCTGTTGCGGGCCGTCATAGGGCGCGCTGATCGGCGGATAGCCCTGGAAGACGAAGACGGTCTGGCCGTGGATCTCCCAGGTGCCGGGGCCGCGGTCCGTCGTCGCTTCTCCTTCGTCGTCGACCTCGCCGAAGTGGTAGTTCAAGCCGACGCGGAAGCGGTGCAGGTCGTACTGCGAGTCGTAGCGCGCCGGCGCCGAGGCGAAGGCGAAGCCGGTCGAGTCCGAGGTTGGTGTAGAGATACTCGGCGCGCGCCGACCAGCGCGGATCGAGCGCGGTAGTCGACGCCGCCGCCCAGCACGTAGCCCAGCGCGGATGTTGCTGGGGTTGGCGTCCTCGTTGCCGGTGGTGAGGTCGGTGCGCGAGAAGCGCGTGCTCGCCCAGGCGATGCCGCCGGTGACGAAGGGCGTCCAGCCGCCCATGTCGTAGCCCGATGCGGCCGCGCAGGCTCGCCAGGTATTCGAGTTGCTCGTTGGCCGTCCCGGTGCCGGTGGCGCGGTACGACAGGACCTGCGAAGGTCGTCAGGTAGTCGGGGAACGACACGTCGAGCCTCGACGCCCAGCATCAGGCGCGAGGCGAAGAAATGCTCGTAGCCCGCCTGCACGCCGCCGAACAGCGCGCCGTAGGGCGAGCTGCCGCCCGCCGAGGCGATCGCCGATCGGATCGCCGAGCGTGGCATTGGCATTGCCGAACATGTAGCCGACATGGCCGCCGAAATAGAAACCGCTGCGGTCGCGCTCGTCGCCGGCGTTTGCCGGCAGGCATGGGCTGCACCGCCGCAAGCAGCGTCGCGATCACAAGACAGTGCGGCGCTGTCGAGAGCGTCGTTCATCGTCCTTATCCTGTAGCTTGAGCGGGCTCGCGATGCGACGATAAGATGACCCGTTGCAGCCGGAAGAAGGTTTCACATGTTGCGTTCATTGATCGTCGCCGCCCTTTCGCTTGGGGGCGGCAGACGCGTTTGCCCAGGAGACCAGCTTCCTGCTGATCAATGCCACGGGCTATCCGATCAGCCAGTTGGCGGTGTCGGAGAGCGACTTCAACATGTGGACGCCCAATGTCCTGCGTCCGCCGCCGATCAAGGCGGGCGAGCGCCGGCAGGTCACCTTCAACGCCCCGACAACCTACTGCCAGGCCGACCTGAAGATCGGATTCGCCGACAACGGCGCCCCCGCGGTCTGGCAGAACCTGAATCTCTGCACCCTGACCAAGATCAAGCTGGTGTATGACCGCGCGAGCGGCATCACCACGGCGAGCTACGACGATTGAGCGATGGCGAACGACTACGAGGCCTGCACGCCTTTCCTTCACGAGACGCACGGCGTCGGGCTTCGCCGTCGCCGGCCGGCGAGCGCGATGCGTCTGCCGTTCGACAACAGCTACGCCCGCCTGCCGGAGCGCTTCTACGCGCGGCTTCGCGCCGACGCCGGTCGCCGCGCCGCGCCTGATCAAGCTCAACACCGCGCTCGCCGGCGAGCTCGGCCTCGATGCCGAGGCGCTGGCGCGCCCCGAGGGCGTGGAGATCCTCGCGGGCAACCGCGTCGCCCATGGCGTCGAGCCGATCGCGCTTGCCTATGCCGGCCACCAGTTCGGCAACTTCGTGCCGCAGCTCGGCGACGGCCGCGCCATCCTGCTCGGCGAGGTCGTCGACCGCGACGGCGTGCGCCGCGACATCCAGCTCAAGGGCTCCGGGCCCGACGCCGTTCTCGCGCCGCGGCGACGGACGCGCGGCGCTCGGGCCGGTGCTGCGCGAATACATCGTCAGCGAGGCGATGGCGGCGCTCGGCATTCCGACCACGCGCGTCGCTGGCCGCCGTGACGACCGGCGAGCCGGTGCTGGCGCGAGACGGCGCTGCCCGGCGCGGTGCTGACGCGCGTGGCGTCGAGCCACATCCGGGTCGGCACCTTCCAGTTCTTCGCCGCGCGCGGCGATGTCGAGGCGCTGCGCCTGCTGGCCGATCACGTCATCGCCCGCCACTACCCGGAGGCGCGCGACGCGAGCCGCAGCCCTATCGCGCGCTGCTCGACCGCGGTGATCGCGCGCCAGGCCGAGCTGATGGCGCAGTGGATGCTGGTCGGCTTCATCCACGGCGTCATGAACACCGACAACATGCTCGATCGCCGGCGAGACCATCGACTACGGCCCCTGCGCCTTCATGGACGCCTACGATCCCGGAGACGGTGTTCAGCTCGATCGACCACCGGCGGCCGCTACGCCTACGGCAACCAGCCGCGCATCGCCAACTGGAACCTGGCGCGCTTCGGCGAGACCCTGCTGCCGCTGCTGCGCCGACGACACCGACGCGGCACTGGCCATCGCCAACGAGATCGCTGGGCGCCTTCCAGGAGCATTACGCGCAGGCGCTGATCGCCGGCATGCGGCGCAAGCTCGGCCTGTTCAGCCGACGAAGAGGGCGACGGCGCCCTGGCGCAGGACCTGCTGAACGCCATGACCGACGGCCAGGCCGACTTCACCCTGACGTTCCGCCGGCTCGATCCCGAGTCGGACGCCGAGGTCCGGCCGCTGTTCAAGAATCCCGACGCCTACGATGCCTGGGCGGCGCGTTGGCGCGAGCGGCTGGCGCCGCGAGCCGCAGCGACGCCGCGACCCGCCGGGCGGCGATGCGGTCGAGCCAATCCGGCCTACATTCCGCGCAACCATCGCGTCGAGGCGGCGCTCGCCGCCGGCGATCGAGCGCGAGGATTTCGCGCCGTTCGAGGAATTGCTGAAGGTCCTGCGCGGCCCTTCGAGGATCGTCCCGAATTCGCCGCCTACGCCGAGCCGCCGCCGGCCGACCAGCGCGTCTATCGCACCTTCTGCGGCACCTGAAGCGCGGCCGCCAGGCGACGGAAGTCTTCTTCGCCGGCGGGTAATCCCAATCGCAGCCAGGTCGGCTGGTCGGTCGAATGCGCGGACGTGGATTCCCTGCCGGCCCAGAAGCTCGATCATGTCGTGGCGCCTCGGGATGGCTGGCCAGCCGGAACAGCGGCGTTCCGCCCAGGATCGCGAATCCCGCCGCGACCAGCAGCGCATCGAGCTTCTTCTGATCGTCGGCCAGCCGCGCCGCCGCCGTCTGCAGCCAGGCATCGTCGTCCAGCGCGCCTGCGGCCGATCTCGAGGGCAGGGCCGGACACGGCCCACGGGCCGAGCTCGTCCCTGATGCGCTGCGGCGAAGCGGCGCTGGCGCGATCGCGAAACCCAGGCGCACGCCGGCCAGACCGTAGGTCTTGCCGAAGGATCGCAGGACGACGGCGTTGTGTCGGCAGGTCGCCGGCAAGGCTCGTCTCGGCGGGAAGAAGGTCGATGAAAGCTTCGTCGACGACCAGCAACGAGGCCGCGGACGGCGCGCAGCGCCTGCGGCGGCACAGCCGTCTGCCGGTGGGATTGTCCGGATTGACGACGACGACGACGTCGGCGCCGGCCGCGCCGGCAAGATCAGGCGACGCCGACGACATCATGACCGCATCTGTCGCCAGCACAGCGCGTGCTCGGCGTAGGTCGGGCCGACGACGGCGACCCGCGATCTCGGCACCAGGCGCGGCAGGAGCTGGATCAGCGCCTGCGTGCCGGGCGCGGCGACGACGCGTCGCCGGATCGCGCGACGCCGTAGCGCCTGCGCCGCGGCGGCGAGCAGCGCCTGTTCGGCATCGCGCGTCGGCAGGCGCGACCAGATCTCGGTCGGCAGGTCGGCCACGGGATAGGGCAACGGGATTGATGCCGCGTCGACAGGTCGATCCATGGCTGGGGCGCGTCGGGAAACCGCCGCCGGATCGTGCCCAGGTCGCCGCCATGCGCGACCGGTTTCGGCATCGCGGCCCCGTGATAGGCACATCTCGCCATGTTCGCCGACCTCGCCCTCATTGCCGTCGCGACCGAAGCGATGGTCGGATATCCGGACGCCGTCTATCGTCTCGTCGGCCATCCCGTGACCTGGATCGGCCGGCTCATAGCATGGTGCGACGAGGCGTGGAATTCGCAGACGCTGTCGTTCGACGCGCGGCGCCGGCGTGGCGTCTGTCACGCTTCTTCTGCTGCTGGCCGTCGCCATCGCTGTCGGGCGTCGCGATCACCGCCATCCTCGCGCATCTCTTTCCTGCGCTCGCTGGCCCTGCTGCTGGTTGGCGTGCTGGCCAGCAGCCTGCTGGCGCAACGCAGCCTCGACGCGCATGTCGCTGACGTGGCGACGGCGCTGGAGCAGGACGGCATCGAGGCCGGCCGGCAGGCGGTGGCGCAGATCGTCGGCCGCGACACGCAAGACCTCGACGAGGCCGCGGTCTGCCGCGCGGCGATCGAGAGCCTGGCCGAGAATTTCTCCGACGGCGTGGTGGCGCCGCTGTTCTGGATGGTTTTCGCCGGGCTGCCCGGCGCGCTCGCCTACAAGGCGATCAACACCGCCGACAGCATGATCGGCCACAAGTCGCCGCGCCATCTGCGCCTTCGGCTGGGCGTCGGCGCGCTGCGACGATCTGGTGAACCTGCCGGCGTCGCGACTCTCGGCGCTGTGGCTGGTGCTGGCGGCCGGCGCTGCTCGGCCTGTCGCCGCGGCAGCGCGCTGGCGACGGTGCGGCGCGACGCCGGCTACCATCGCTCGCCCAACGCCGGCTGGCCGGAAGCCGCCATGGCCGGCGCGCTCGGCATCCGTCTGTCCGGCCCGCGCATCTATCGACGGCGTGGCGGTCGAGGAGCGCTGGGTGGGCGAGGGAAGCAGCGAGCTTGGCGCGCGCGACATCCGGCGCAGCGCTGGAGACTCTATCGCACGGCCTGCGGCCTGCAGATCGCGGTGCTGGCCGTGATCGCGCTTGGCCTCAGGCTTTGAGGCCCATCGGGTCGCGGGCGGCTTCCACGCGGCTCGCATCCAGCGCCGCGAGGCCAGCAAAGGATCAACATGATCGGGATGAGGCATAGCGACAGCGCAGACAGCGTGTGAGACGGCTCGCCGTAGCCGATGAATCCGGCCAGGCCGAAATAGCCGAACATGATCACGACGCTCAGGTTGACGATGAAGCCCCGTCGGAAGGGAGAATCCGGCGCCATTCGGCCCAGCGCCTGGGGCAGGGTGTGCGTGAACAGGAACCACATGGCGATGGCCGTGGGAATGCCCAGGACGACCGAGAGCCGTCCATGGCGACAGGCCGAGGCCCCTGCGTGATATGGCCGATGTCGCCATGGGAGGCGAACGTGCGGATCGGCACGTAATCATACGAAATTGGCGACATTCATGAAGTTGAACCAGAAGACCAGCATGAAGAGCATGACATTGCGGCGGACGCCCGGCCAACGCAGGAGGAAGAGCGACACGAGATACATCGTGCCGTTGGCCAATCCTGGGCCGGCAAAGCCCACAAGAGGCCGCGGCCGTCCGTCGCCCGGCGCGAACATGGCGGCGTAGTCGACCTGCTCGTTGATGTTGATCAGCGAGAGCAGGTTGCCGACGCTTAGGCCGCCGAAAATGAATGACCAGCGGATCGCTCTTGTAGCCCAGCGCAAAAGCCATGAAGGAATGCGCGTACTCATGGGGAAGCACGGCCGCATAGTGCGCCAGCAGGATGCAGATCAGGCTGGTGACGACAAAGCCGGCATGCATCGCGAGACGCGAGACCATGTTCGGCCCGGTGGTCCTCACCCGCGCAGTCTCGGTTCGCGCGCCAGCTCGAGCAGCAGGTCGCAATCGACATGCTTCTCGATGATGGTCGGCCAGCAGATCGAGCGTCGTGTCGACGTCGGCTTCGTAGTCGAAGGCCGAGGCTGCCGCGCCGATGCGCTGCAGCCAGTGGCGGCGCTGCCGGTCGTCGGTCAGCAGGCCGTGGATGTAGCAGCCGGCGACCCGGCCGTCGTCGCTCACCGCGCCGTCGTGCTTGGCCGTTGCCGAGGCTGCAGCAGCGGCCGAGACGTGCCCGTGGTGCGGCCGATATGCATCTCGTAGCCCTTGAACGGCACGCCGTCGGCCGACGGTCTCGCCCGCGATCTCGACCAGCACCTTGTCGCCTTCGAGCACGGTCTCGACGTCGAGCAGGCCGAGGCCGTCGACGCTGCCGGGCGGTCCTTCGATGCCGTCGGGATCGGCGATGCGTGCGGCCCAGCATCTGATAGCCGCCGCAGATGCCCGAGCACGTGCCCGCCGCGCCGCAGATGCGCCGCGAGATCGATGTCCCATCCGGCCTCGCGCAGCGCGGCGAGATCGGCGATGGTCGCCTTCGAGCCGCGGCAGGATGACCAGCGCGGCGTCGCCGGGCAGCGGCTGCGCCGGGCCGCACGAACACGAGATCGACGCTCGGCTCGAGCCGCAGCGGATCGAAATCGTCGAAATTGGCGATGCGCGGATAGGCCAGCACCGCGATGCGCGTGCGCGCCCGTCGCCGCCGGCCGCTTCGGTCCGGCAGGCCGAGCGCGTCCTCCGCCGGCAGCCGGTGCGCGCGCGTCGAAGAACGGCACGAGGCCGAGCGCGCGCCAGCCGGTGCGCCGCGCGATCGTCTTCATGCCGTCGTCGAACAGCGACGGATCGCCGCGGAAGCGGTTGACGATGAAGCCGACGATCATCGCGGCGTCGGCCGGATCGATCACCGCCTTGGTGCCGACCAGGCTGGCGATCACGCCGCCGCGGTCGATGTCGCCCACCAGCACGACCGGCACGTCGGCCGGCGCGCGCGAAGCCCATGTTGGCGATGTCGTCGGCGCGCAGGTTGACCTCCGACGCCGAGCCCGCGCCCTCGACCAGCACGAGATCGGCCTCGCGCCGCGAGGCGCTCGAAGCTTTCGAGCACCGCGCCCAGCAGCTTGGGCTTCAGCGCCTGGTACTCGCGCGCCTTGGCGTTGCCGCACGACCTTGCCCTGCACCACGACCTGCGCGCCGATCTCGCTCTGCGGCTTCAGCAGCACCGGGTTCATGTGCACGCTCGGCGGCACGCGCGCGGCGCGCGCCTGCAGCGCCTGGGCGCGGCCGATCTCGCCGCCGTCGGCCGTCACCGCGGCGTTGTTCGACATGTTCTGCGGCTTGAACGGCCGCACGCTGCAGGCCGCGCCGCGTGAAGGCGCGGGCCAGGCCCGGCCACCAGCAGCGACTTGCCGACGTCCGAGCCCGTGCCCTGGATCATGATGGCGCGCGGGCCGGTCATCAGAACTCGATGCCCTCCTGCGCCTTCACGCCGGCGGCGAAGTGGTGCTTCACCAGCGTCATCTCGGTGACGAGGTCGGCCGCCTCGATCAGCTCGGGCTTGGCGTTGCGGCCGGTGACCACGATGTGCTGGTCGGCGCCGGCGCGCCTGCAGCGCCGCGACGACCTCGCCGATGTCGAGATGATCGTAGCGCAGCGCGATGTTGAGCTCGTCGAGCACGACCAGCCGGATCGCCGGATTGGCCATCAGCTCGCGCGCCTTGGCCCAGGCGCGCTCGGCCGCGGCGACGTCGCGCGTCGCGGTCCTGGCGTCTCCCAGGTGAAGCCTTCGCCCAGCGTGTGCCACTCGACCTGATCGCCGAAGCGCTCGATGCGCGGCGCGCTCGCCGGTCTGCCAGGCGCCCTTGCCGAACTGCACGACGCCGCAGCGCAAGCCGCGGCCGATGCGCGCGCAGCACCAGGCCGAAGGCCGCCGTCGACTTGCCCTTGCCCTTGCCGGTATGGACGATCAGCAGGCCCTTCTCGACGGTCTTCGTCGGCGACCTCGGCGTCCTGCACGGCCTTGCGGTTGGCCATTTTGGCCTTGTGGCGTGCGTTTTCGTCGGTATCGGGCGGCATGCGTGCCTGCTTTCGGTCGGGGCGTGCAGAATGGTCGGCTATGCACCGGCCAGCAAGGCCGGCAACGGCGGGCAGATCCCGTTGACGGGGCTTCGCCGCGGCCCTATCAAGCGGGCGACGGTGCCCCTCACGGGGATCAAAGGGAACGCGGTAAGGGCTTTGCCCCAATCCGCGGCTGCCCCGCAACTGTAGTCGGCAAGCCGATGGCCAGGATACCACTGGGAAACCGGGAAGGTGGCCTGAGGCGAGGACCCGAGAGCCAGGAGACCTGCCGTCGTGGATTGCATTCGGGCTGCCGGAGGGGCAGCCAAGGAGGATTGAGATGGCCAGTACGACCGCTCCCGTCGTCAGGACGACAGAACGAAGCGAAGCGCTGCGCGCGGCAGGCATCGCCCTGCTCCTCGGGCTCGGCCTGATTTTCCTGACCGGCTTTGCCTATCCGAGTTCATCCATAACGCGGCGCACGACACACGTCATGGCCTGAGCTTCCCCTGCCACTGAGGCTGGGCCGATGCTCACCCGGGTGATGTCAGTCGGCCTTCTGGCCGGGCTTGTGGCTGGGCTGCTGATCGCCGTTCTCCAGCAGGTCACGACCACGCCTCTCATTCTCCTGGCCGAGACCTACGAGACGCAAGGCGCTGCCGCGATCCGTTCCTGCGCCTGCGCCCGGCGCGCCCAACGCGCACGACCATGCCGCGCATGACCACGGCTGGAAGCCCGCCGACGGCCTGCCGCGCTTTTTCTACACGAGCGTCGCGACGGTCGCGACGGCGGTCGGGATCTCCTTCCTGCTGCTGGCCGGCATGATCTTCGCCGGCGATCCGATCGACGAACGCCGTTCGCTGGCCTGGGCGATCGCGGGCTTCGTCGCCACGCGGTCTCGCGCCGGCGGCTGGCCTCGCGCCTGAGCTGCCGGGCAGCGGCGCCGGCGAACTGGTTGCGCCGCCAGGCCTGGTGGATCGGGCACGCGCGCTCGCCACGGCGGTGGCCCTGTGGGCGTTCCTGCGCATGGACAGTCCCATCGTGCGGCTTGGCGCCGTCGTCGTGCTGCTGGCGCCGCACGTGATCGGCGCCCCGCATCCGCACGCGTTCGAAAGCAAGGTGCCGGCCGAGATCGCCGCGCAGTTCGCCGCCCTGTCGCTGGTCGTGCAAGGCCTGTTGTGGGCGCTCGCCGGGATCGCGGTCGGTCTGCTCTGGCCGGTGTTCGCGCCGAAGCCTTCGAGCCGGACTGCGCGCGTCATGACGGCACACGATCTTCGTCTGCGTCTCGTGCCGCCGCCCGCTCGGCGACTGGTGAAGAGTCGTTCGATCAGCCCGGCCACGGCCTGGCGGAGGCGATCAGAGGCCCGCCTGCAAGGCGACGAGAGCAGGCGCGGCCTGACCGTCACGACGCGTCGAGTGCCTGGCCGTGTGCAAGCGCCCCTGCACGGTGGCCCTGGTCGGCGCCGACAAGTGGACGTACCTGATCGGCGATCTCGATCCCGACTCGCATGTCGACGAGATCGTCGCGGCGGCCCGAAGCTTCGCGGCGTCGAGCAACGGCATCGTTCCCTGGCGCGAACGGCCCGCGTCGTTCCGCAAGGGCGTGATCGCGCGCGTGCCGCCGATGCAACCACAAGGAGTTGCAATGAGCGCGTTGGCCAAGGTTCCCTGCACCATCGTCACCGGCTTTCTCGGCGCCGGCAAGACGACGCTGGTCCGCCATGTGCTCGCAGAATGCCGACGGCCGGCGGCTCGCGGTGATCGTCAACGAGTTCGGCGATGTCGGCATCGACGGCGAGATCCTGAAGAGCTGCGGCATCGACAGCCTGCCCGGAGGACAACATCGTCGAGCTGGCCAACGGCTGCATCTGCTGCACCGTCGCCGACGATTTCGTGCCGGCGCTCGAAGGCCCTGCTCGACCGGCCCGCGCCGCCCGAGCACATCGTCATCGAGACCTCGGGCCTGGCGCTGCCCAAGCCGCTGGTCAAGGCGTTCAACTGGCCGGCGATCGCATCGCCGCGTCACGGTCGACGGCGTGGTCGCCGTGGTCGACGGCGCGGCCGTGGCTGACCGGCCGCTTCGCCGACGATCCCGAGGCGCTTGCCAGCGCAGCGCGCCGACGATCAGTCGCTCGACCACGACAATCCGCTCGAGGAGGTGTTCGAGGACCAGCTCGCTCTGCGCCGACCTCGTGATGCTGAACAAGGCCGACCTCATGTCGGACGCGGAGCGCGCAGTCGCGTGACGGGCGAGATCGGCAAGACGCTGCCGCGCGCCGTCAAGGTCGTCGAGGCCGAGAACGGCCAGGTGCCGATCGCCGTCGCTGCTGGGCCTGGGCGCCGAGGCCGGAGTCCGATCTCGCCAGCCGGCCCTCGCACCACGATGCTCGAGGGCGAGCACGACCACGACGATTTCGACACCTTCATCATCGACCTGCCGGCGTTCGACCTCGCCGCAGCAGCTGGTCGACCGCATGGTGAAGGCGACCGAGGCGCACGACGTCCTGCGCATGAAGGGCTTCGTCGAGATCGCGGGCAAGCCGATGCGGCTCCTGGTGCAGGGCGTCGGCGCGCGCATCCAGCACCAGTTCGACCGCGAAGTGGCCGTCGGACGCGCGCGCGCCGCGGCGCCGCCTGGTGGTGATCGGCGAGACGGGCTTCGACAAGGACGCGATCCGGGCGCTGATCCTCAGCCCGTTCTCCCTCCGCCATCTGACGGGGGGGGTTGGGAAGAGGAGAAAGCCGCACAGGTGGTCTTTGAAAGGACGCATGATCTGAAATCGGCGGGCGACTTGACCGCGGCACTCCCCCATCGGCCCTGCGGGGCACCTCCCCCGTGATGACGGGGGAGGAAGTAGAGTTAAAGGCGTTCATCCATGTGCACGTTCTCGCAGACCGGGCTTGCGACGCTGGAGGAGGCCGATGTCGCCATCGACCTCGGCGACGATCGCCAGCCGAGATCGATCGGGCATGTCCTTTTCCGACAGCGACCTGTCGGCGCTGCCGCTGCCTGGCAACAGGACGCTAACCGATGTGCTGCCGACCATGCGGCTGGCCAGCCTCAAAGAGCAATACGTAA